>Ga0209587_1000039_pt1 | contig 57033 bp, 55 predicted proteins | sample NGEPerD_2_FD_184512 | JGI IMG/M metagenome (GOLD analysis project Ga0209587, IMG submission 184512) | Arctic peat soil microbial communities from the Barrow Environmental Observatory site, Barrow, Alaska, USA - NGEE PermafrostL1-D... | ecosystem: Environmental > Terrestrial > Soil > Wetlands >...
TTTTTCCATCCCATGGTGTTTTACGTCGTGATTTACCATGACTTTTACCAGCCATGTTATTATCCTCCGTAGTAATAGAATATTTCTATTGTAGAGGATATAACTCCACTGTGCAAGTAAGGGTTTTATTAATTTTAGCCGTGTTACTTATCACATCGGAAAAATTACCCCTATTATCCTTGACCACATGTTTTGTGTGATATATCCAACTATATTTTGCTTCGCAATTATTTAAAATGATCTCCACTTCTTTTGAAAATTCCTCCGTATCTACAGGAGTATTATAATTGCAAGCAATAAAAGAAGCAGTTGGCGACAAATCGTTTAATATGACTTTTCTTGCCCCTAAATGCATATTAGGTATTTCTTGGCGGATTTTATGCAAGAATTCTGCATCAGGATTCTCACAAGTCTGAGCTGCAACTCCCGTCATACCAGTCCCACAAAAACCGTCAAATACTATATCTCCCGGATTTGTGTAATGTAATATATACCGCATAATTGCCTTATGAGGCACTTTAGTAGGGTACGAATGAAGTCTATATAGTGGATCGTATTTTCCCTCGCTAACATCGGTAGCGAATGGCTCTCTATGATAGTCATCTGTTAATTCGTCGTATGGCTTGCTATGCTCTTTAATAAAGTCCTCAATAAAAGGATTCGGACAAGCTGTATAATAGGGTGGATTCGAAAGAGCAATAATATCTTCATCTTTTGCAATTGGGAAACCTTCAATATTTCTTACCTTATCAATATCTAACTTCGTCAGCTTCATGTCATTACTCCTATCGTTTTACTACAATTCGTAGTTTTTCTTTGTCTTTCCCTTTGGTATACGATGAAATAATATCCATGAGCTTAACTTTAAACGTATTAACATCACAGGGTCCAATTTCATCAATTTTCCCCATTAATTCCTCTGTATGAATTATCACAGGTTCAAAACCTTGTAATAGGGCACTAATACTGCCAATAAAGAAATTGTCAATTGTCTCCGGAAGTTCTTTATTCTTCAGAAACTCGTTAATAGCTTTCTTTTGTTCTGAGTTTAAATAATCCATCTGTACTAGTACTAAGGGATCAGATAAAGTATTTAGTAATGTATTAGTCCACTCGATCAGCAGGTTGTCCATTTTCTCCTCAATACTATCCAGCCTACCCGATACTAGAACACCACCTTCTCCAATCATGAAGCCACATTTTGGGCATATGTGAGAGGACTTAAGCATCAGAGGTGTAAGCTCATAGCAAACCTTCATATCAGCGAGCGTTGTTTCAATATCTGCCAACTTGGCAGTTGAAAGAATGCTTATGACCTTCAATCGTTTTAGGTTGCTTAGTTTTATTGAGCTAATAATTTCACCTTTCCGCTGACCATCTTTAACTCCTAAGCGTTTCTTTTGGTGCTGTGCAAAGTAGATATCAATGTATCTTTCTTTAACAATGGAAAGCTCCTGATTAACATCAATTGCTGCATTTTCTCCATTTTTATTGTCGTCGATCCGATCTCGAATTTCTCTGAATTTTGCTTTTGCTATTTCAATTTGTGATTTAAAGTCAGCGCCAAGCTCCTTGAGCTCAAGATTCATAACATAGCCAACGTTAGCAACAGATGCATTTTTAAACTTATCATATTCACTAACTATTTCCACAATTTCAATGTCTTTTTCGAGCTTCTCAACCTGTTCCATGGATAAGCTGAAATTACTAAGCTTTGCTACAGTGTTGTACTTATTTCCAAAATTGCCAAACTCATCGGTTACATGTAGAATTGATTGTTTGTATAGTCACTTGAAATATGGACTCCAATTAATGGTTCTCCCCAAAGCTCAAATTCTCCATTCAGCTTAAAGGCTGCTTGCACTGCCTTAGTTGCAATATCAGACGTCTTTTTAATCAGCTCTTCGAGACCTTTTTCACGTTCATTCGGATTATTGATCAAACCCTTAGGGATGTCTAAAATTTCGAACAGCCTTATCAATTCGCTAAGTGCCATATCTTTTGGCTTCGAAATATACTTAAATTCAGATAGATCTAATGCATTAGTTTTAGGTAGAATATCCAAGTTTGAGGCTGTTAGTGTTACACCATTTTTTAGTGCAATAATAGCATTTCCTGAATGCACCAAAGAGACTAGAACAATGGGTAATAACGCATGGCTAATGGCAAAGTGTTTGTCTAGATATTCATTAAAATTCTCTTCATATATGTCACTGAAATTAACAACACCTTTTGGTGGTAGCTTTGATAATTGGCTGATAAAGTAATCGGCATATTTAGATTTATTAACGGTAATTTTATCTCCATCGAGTAAATTAAAGCTTTCAAGTAGAGCTTTTGATTGCTGATTAGTTCTTCCTGCAAAATGATCAATTCCAGCTCTTATTGTATCTACCTGGTTTTTAAGGGTGATTTTTGTTTTAAATAGAGGCATATTCGGATACTTTGCAGTGAAATAATTATCAAGACAAATAGAGGCTACAGCATCAATAGTTTCCTTGATTGCGAAATCTTTGTTGTATTTCCCTTTTAAAACTTCAATAAGCTGCTTTTTTGCCCCATTATAAGTAACTTCAAAGCAAGTGTTCTTATTCTCACTCAAATACCGGGTGAGCCTTTTTTTATAGATATTTGCTTTGTTTTGATAGTTTTCTTTGTTCTTTTCTTCTGCAAGCTCTTTCAGGGAGAGAGCCGCTGCATATAGTTTTAAATCATTTTTAAATTCCTCATTAGGTTTGAAAGTTAGAAAAACCTCATCGTCCTTTTTCTCTTCAGCAAACGTCTCATTGCCATAGGGAGGAAGCATGTACATATAATAATCTTCTGGTGGCTGAGCTGTCGGGCGGGCCTCTGGTGTACCCATGAATAAATATCCACGTCTGAAAATATTATGAGTATCCCAATTAAGTGTATGCTCATATATTTTGAAATTTGTTACATGTTCCTTTTGATCCCAATCCAAGCAGTAATAAACCACATCATAGAAATAACGATTTAAACTACTGTCATCCAAGACTGAAGCCTTTTGGGTGATTTTCTCATCGAAGTCTACGACTTTAAAAGCATCTATATAATATTGTCCATTCTCATCATTGTGCTCAATAAACTGACCACTTACAGTAGTCATAGTATCCTTCAATACCTGCTGAATAATTGACTGCAGTGTACCAGAATCACAATCAGGCATGTTACTCAAGAATAAACACAGATCATCACGAAGATTTTCAGAGGTTAATCCAGACCGGATGCTAATATCGCCTGTCGTGAGCCTATGTACACTGAGCGCATAAATAATTTGCATGGCAAGTGATTTATATAGTTTCTTTGGAAACGAGCGACTCACAATGTCCTCAAGGTTAGCACTAGCTTCAATTACTACCTTAATATTTGCATCAGTTCTATACCCATAGTTTTCTTTGATGAATGTCCAATAGCTATCAAATGAAATAATGCCTGGCGCATCATCTGTAATTGTATCTTCTAAAATTCTCCTTATGATCAGAACAAAACCTTCGCAAAAGCCATGGAACGAATCGCAGGCAAGTTTGAAGTGCTTAGAATTGAAATTGGATCAACGACAATGTCCCTGCGTAATCTCATCTTGAATAAGGTCGAGCAGGATTTTAAGAAACGCGGATTATCCTTCTCATTTCCAAAAGACGGTGAAATTATTAATAACAAAGATGTCTTAGCGAATATGATGGAGATATTTTTAGGGGAATATCCAGATAAAGGTTATCTGATCGTAGTTGATGAGTTTCTGGATTACCTTGGTGGGCGGAAGGAACAAGAAATTAAACTTGACCTCGGTTTTATGCGTGAACTTGGTGAAATTGTTAAGCGCTCTCGTTTCAGGATTATTTTCGGTGTTCAAGAAAAACTCTTTGACAATCCTAGCTTTTCTTTTGTGTCGATGACTTTGAACAGAGTTAAGGATAGATTTGAGCAGGTAATTATCCGCAAGGAAGACACTGCATATGTAGTGTCAGAAAGGATTCTGAAAAAGACGCCTGAGCAGAAAGCTAAAATCAGAGAGCATTTACAGAAATTTTGCAGCTTATATACGAACATGTCTGAGCGATTGGAAGAGTATGTAGAGCTATTCCCGATACATCCAGCATATATTGATGTTTTCAATAAGATTTACATTATTGAGAATAGGCATATCCTCAAAAACAGTATTTTATTCCTAGCTGACGAATAAATTCCATGTGCTTGTAAAGGTAAAATATTCGAACAGGTTCGCATTAAGTCATTCAGACAGATATAGGGAGAGGGATTTTAAATTGGCAGCAGTTAAAAATTTAGAAGATAAGCAAAATGTGCTGGAGAAAATTCTTACCGTGGTCACGTCGGTTGATTCTGCAAAGATTGAAACGTATGTTGAAACTTTACGAAGTCAGAATCCAGGAATAAGTAATGACGATCTTGCGAAAAAGATTCTAAACAGAAAGTCGTTTAAAAATGGTTTAGTTGGTGCCATTGCCGGACTGGGAGGGTTTATTACTTTACCTGTTACCGTCCCAGCTGATTTAGCTTTGTCATGGAGATTACAAGCATCAATGGCATTCTCTATAGCATATGTATATGGCCACACCCCTGAAACTACTGACTTGAAGACAGACTTGTATATAATTCTTGCTGGGGATTCTGCTAAAGAGGCTTTGAAAAGGTTCGGAATTGAGGCCTCAAAGGCAGCAACAAAAAAGGCCGTTGAAAAATATATAACTCGAGAAGTAATGCAAAAGATATGGAAGGTTCTTGGACAGAAAATCATAACCAAGTCGGGGGAAAAGTCATTAACAAGCTTTACAAAAATGGTTCCAATAGTTGGAGCCCCAGTTGGTTTCGTGTTTGATTGGCTGTCTACTCGGACAGTTGGACATTATGCCACAAAATACTATAAAGGTTAGTACTCAATATTCTATACCACAGCAAGGGCAACGTCACATAATAGAGAATTCCCAACACTAGATCAATATGAAAGCGGTTGGGATGCGTCGTGAATCCTCAAGACGTTATTTGACATAAAAATTATCAATTGTTCATTCTTTCTTACTCCACTATTTCCTCAACCCTTAGCCCACTCTTTAACTCAAAAACAAAATGCGCTGGTGTGAGAATTTCTATCTTCTCAACCAACGCATTAAATATTTCTTCATCAAATTCTTCAAGCAGTGAATCCCTACTGTTTATTGTCTGCACGATTTCATCAAACCGTTGCTTCAACCCATCCCTCGATTCGTTTACCTTATCGTGCTCCAACCTTTTCTTTCGTACCTCCTCCAGTTCTCCAGATATGCTTTTGTACTCTTCATTATAAACCTCAGAATCGACGTTATTATTCACCTGAAACCGTATGAGTTTCTTGAGCGCATTTTTCAATTCTTCAATCCGATTATCCAGAGTTTCTGTTTCTCCAATGTCAGGCTTTTGCAAAATAATTATTTCAATATTCTCAGTCATAGTTTTGATGAAGCTCTGCCTGTTTTCATAGATTTTATTGAACATCTTAACAAAGACTTCCATCAAATCGTTTTCATCGACTGCTTTGGCACCACAGGCATCTTTTCCTTCTATTATGTAGGTTTTGCACTGCCAGACAATTTTCTTTGATGTATTGGTGCTGTTCCACTGCCTTCTCTTAAAAATATTCCCGCAGCTTCCACAAAACACCTTGCCACTAAAAGGGTATTTGTTGCTATATTTATGCCTATCGCCAACCAGATTCCCCTTGAGCAATGCTCTGCGTTCCTTTTTATCCTGAACCTTGTCAAAGATCTCTTTAGAAATAATCGCCGGATGGTTATCATTGATCATGTACTTCTGTGATGTAGTCAATTTTACCAGCCATACAGTCATCAATAAGCCGATGGAAATCTAAACGCTTCCTGGTGTTGGTTGCAGATATGGCCTCATCTGCATATATACCGGCAAACTCCCACTCATCATTTTTCTGTATGAAATCGGTATAATGGCTAACCTGCGCTGCGTAGCTTGTTAATTGTTCCGCATCATCAGTGGAAACTCTGCAGTATGCCGCAACTCTTAACTTGGTTACCGCTGTTCTGGTAGAATTATTACTTCCAGTTCTACGTGTAGCTGGTATTACCGAAACATTTCTAACTGCCATTTATATTCAGCTCCTCTCTGATCATATTGTGGTTTATAAATTCAAATGTGGCAGAATTATCCGTTGCCACCTTAATGCTTTTGACTATTCTTCTCATAAAGTCACCGTCAAAGCCTGCTTTTTTATCCTTCAAGGCGGTGAGCAGTTTATCTGTCATATACTCAAAATCATCAACCTTTGCTATAGAATCAAGTATTCTGCTTGCTCGAATGGGTCTGAAAATTGTTGTTTTATTGCGACTGGCTCTAGCTTTGGTTTTAATGCAATCTCATCAAGGTCAATCTTATCCAGCACCCGCATAAAAGCCGCCTCAAATAAATCTTCTTTTATTATTGCACTTTTGCAGATACGCCTATTTTTCTTACAAAATCAGTGAGTCGGTTTGCACGAAATACGCTCGATTGCTTGAATTATACAAGGCAGCTCCGGGATAAGAATATACCGGTGTTCTTTGAAAAAGAAAATATCATATCAACGGACAGTAAAGGCGAGCTGATGCTTACGATTATGGCTTCGATCGCACAAGAAGAAAGCCGCTCAACCAGTCAAAATGTTAAAATGGGTTTTCAATATCGCTTCCAAAAGGGTGAAATGCAGATAAATCATAATCGCTTTTTAGGATATACCAAGGATGAAAAGAAACAGCTTATTATCGACCCTGAAGGAGCGGAAGTTGTAAAACGTATTTACAGAGAATACTTAGAAGGTGCCAGCTTGTTCGACATCTGCAAGGGATTGGAAGCTGAGCTTGTAATAGTGGCTTCAATATTAGATTTCGGTTTGTAGAAAGCTTGTTCATCATCACAACAAATGCTGACTTTATATTCTCATCCCGGATAAAAAGCATTGAACAGTCTTTCCCATTGGTACTGATGTGGTTGTTGGCTCTTTCTCAAATAAGATGATATCATCCGGCAAGGTCACTCATTTTTAGGACATTATAGGCATTTATCAGTTCAATACCAGCTCGTCCTCCACCTCTACGATGCTTCATTTTAATTCTGCTATTCATGCCTTCCGATGGTCCATTGCTAATGTCTTTATATATCAAGCTATTTTTCACAGCTTCATAATCATCAAGCAGTCCATTTGCATATTGTGCGAGCGGAGCAATTTCACAGCCTTTATATTTAGTAATAAAAGAATCCAATTTAACTGTACTATAGTCATCAAACACTTTATAGCAATCGCTCAAAAAAATCACAAGAATCATAATCACTGGGCTGTTTTTTCAAAAAGTTGTTTTTTTTGCTCATTTTCCTTGCTTTTTGATTGAGCACTATCATTAGCACTATCATTAGCCTCATCAACACCATAAATCAGCTCTTTGGCTTTGTCGCTTAATGGCGACTTTTTTTCAGGAGGCTTCTTCTGTGAAGCATTTTCTTGTTTTGCTTTGGCCTTTTTCGGGCGGCTTTCGGACGCTTTCTTAAGCACCTGTTTATAAACCGTGTCGCGTGAAATATGCTCCAATTTAAGATCAGGAGGATTTTCAATGGTATCCTTTCTAATTTCCTCGGGCGTTTCTTTGCGAAGCTTAAGAATATACTGATAAACTGCATTGCGGCTTCCATTGAAACCCTGTACTTGAAGGATTGGATGTATAGTTCTGTGGTTCGCGCCTTTCTTAACTTCTGCTATAACAGTTTCTCTATATGGTTCAACGATAGAGTCGTGAGAAGGATGTGCTTTCGGCTTTAGTGTTTTTTTTTTACGATCAAGCAACATATCCTCATGCTGGATAATTGATTCGTTTGCCGAATTGATCCGTGATTTCCTCTTCTCCTCAACATAGTCTAATGTGCTAACTGCAGTCCTACGCAACAGTCGTACATCTTTGAGTGCTATATTCAACGTATTTGCTATATCGGCAGTTTTTACGCCTTTATCTGCCAATTCCAGAATCTTCAATGTATTTCTATATTTTTTAGCTTTAGATTCTGTCAACCCGGCAAGTCTTATCCGCTCTTCAACATTTTCTTCCGGCACATAGAAGTATGGTCTGACAGAAATTATGTCCTCACACTGCGTAGCTTGAACCCAGCCGTCCCCTTCGCGAATAAATATAGTTGCTGGAATTGATGTCATCAATGCTTCCTCTACTGCCGCATGTGCATTTTTTATCAAATGAAACCGATCGGCAATCTGAGTTTTCCCACATTCCGTTGCTGCAGACGCATAGGCGCTTGCTCGATCCCTACTAAGAAACTCTGCGGAAGGAAACATCTCAATCGCTTTCTTTGCAGCTTCTTTGGTAGTGCCGCGTATTATTAGTAAAACCCTATGGGTTTCTTCATCTATTAAAACAGTACATCCTGTCGACTTGTCCCCTTTGCGAAGATTGATGTCATCTATCGCCAAAACCCTTACATCGTTTCGCTTTATATTAGATTCAATTTGCTTGGCAGACCCTACTTTTAAGTATCTTGCGATTGAGTCATTACTCACCAAAGCTCCATCTCTCTTTAGCGCGTCTTCCGCAGGTTTGCATCCGTTTTCCAATGCCCATTCTACACAGTATTTCTTAAAACTGATTGTTTTTCGTGCGGTTTCTTCGGCAAAACCATCCAACCGTTCCACAAAACGGGTATGCGGGCAATTGGGGTTTTCACAGAAATATTTTTTCCTGCGTACAACATGATATACTGCCAATCCGCCCTGTGGTATGTCTTGTAATGGCTTTTCAAAGTAGTCCTTACATTCCTTGTTGCTCATCATGCCGCAAAAGGGGCACATTGCTTCACTTGAACGAGAATCCCAATAATACCGGATTTTTTTGCTGTCCCGCTCAATGTTTTGAAGAATTAAAAAATCAGGAACAATTCCACCAAAATCAAAGAATGTTCTTACTTCCATTTCAATCTTGTATATTTGTTGAACCTCTCCTTGGGTAAAGCACTCTTTATGTAATGCTGTTGAAAAAATACCATACCAATCCTTTGTACACATATCACACCTCATAGGCTTAACTCTATAGTATATCATAATGTGAAAACCTGTAGGTGTCCAGTATTTTATTCATCTCATTTGAGAAAGAGCCACTTTTTATCTGAAAATCACGTTGATATGTTTCCTCATACGGCGGCTGCCTTCTCAAGCTCTTTTTAGCCTGTAGATGTGTTTCCTCAAACCAAAAAACACACCTTAAAACTTTATCTCTATAGCAAACTACCACCCAAGCCAGACTCTCCTGCAGGTGGTAATATTACTGAAACCCTTGTATTTAAGCCTTTTCAAGCCTTTATTTAGAAATTACACGTGACATCAACACCACAGTCTCCACATGACCGCTCTGCCGTTGCAGTCGGTACAGGCGATAACACCTACGGTCTCATCGCCGTCTTTGGCTATAAAAAACCGCTCGATGTCAATACCGTTTTCCAGCGTCCTTACGACATTATCCAAATTCTTTGACAGTTTTGAAAAATCGTCACGAAAGCCGCAGACAATCATTTTGGCAACATCGGTTTTGTCGCTCGCCGTTGCACTTCGTATGATAATTTCACTCATGGTGTGCCTCTGCTCTGAATACAACTCAATCCCTTTTATACCTCTGCTACTCTGAAGCTGTTTTCTTAATTGATTTAATACTACCATCGGTCTTTTAATCAATAAGCGTGTACTGCGGTCAATCCGTTCCATGTATACCCTTTGAACAGGTCTATGATGAGAAATGGTCTGCTATGCTAAAGTTCTGTCTATGCATCGTTTGTTCACTCCTTATCGCACGCAGCTAAAACGATTTCAACCGGCAAACTCCATATTGACATTTGTTTTGATTCACAAATAACAAATCCTGCATTTTGAAGCTCTTGCCGGGCAGCTATCGGCCGGCAGTCCACATATTCCGGGAACCGACTGTGTGCCCATTCATAAAGCTTTGATATAATGCCGGCTTTCTCTTTTCTGCACATCATCGCCACGACACAGATCCGCCCGCCGATTCGGAGCACTCTTTTACACTCCTGCAGAATAGCAGGGATCTGAGCGGCGTCAAATAGTTCCAAAGTGAAACTCATGAACACGGCATCGAAATACCCGGAATCGAAAGGCAACACTGCAGCGTCGTCGCGTTTTAAGACCACCCGGTCCGACAATCCTACTTTCGCTACCCTGGCTGAAGTGATATCGAGCATCCCTTTCGAAATGTCAATACCGTAGATCCTGCCGGACGCGCCGATCGATCGGGCAATAGACACAACGCAATGACCGGTGCCGAACCCGATCTCAAGGATCTGTTCGCCGTCTTTGGCGTCCAACATCCTTAAACCGTAGTTTTGCAGCCTTTTTTCACTCGATCCAGATATAATGTCATACCATTTACTTAACCTGTCATAGCTTCGTTCGCTCATTTCCGGTCCACCTCAGTTTTCCTGTATTCTTTCGACATGGATCTAATCAGTTCTTCTACAGATATATTTTTTTGTTCTATAAGCGTAGCAATTTAGCTTCTGTATCATTCTTACAGCATCTTATTGTAAATTTCAAGTGTTTTGTGAATTATCCTCCCATTTATCTATTTTTCATTTATTATGGCTGCATCACTCTAAGGCACATTCACTTTTCAAAAAATCGTACCCTCAATATCCAAAAGTCCATAAATCCGGTAGACCTGTTTCTATGGACGCTCCTCCCCTCCCCAAATATGCAATTGTCACCGTTCAAACTACTTATTCAAGTAACTATCCCAGATGTCAAAACCCTCAAAAATGTCTATATATCAACGTTTCAAGCCATTGTTAATTAGTTACCCATGACATCAAGACTACTGTCTCAACGTGCATCGTCCAAGGGAACATATCCACTGGCTGCACGCTTTCAACCCCGTATCCCCCTTGGGTTAGGATACCGAGATCCCGAGCCAGGGTTCCTGGGTCGCAAGACACATAGATGATGCGCTGCGGCTTTAGTTCAAGTAAACGCTGCACGACAATCGGATGCATTCCTGTTCTGGGTGGATCTAAGACAACGACATCGGGCTGTTCATCAATCTTCACTATCCGCGACTCCACTTTCCCCTTTAGAAATTCTACATGGCCGACAGCGTTATTGTGGACTGCGTTTTGGATGGCATCCTCAACTGCATACGGATTTTCCTCGATGCCCGTTACCTTCTGGGCCTTTGAGGCCAGAGCTAAAGCGAGGGTCCCAATTCCAGAATAAAGATCCCAGACAACTTCGTTTCCCGTTAGAGCAGCCCCCTCCAAAACATGAGAGTAAAGGACGTCTGTTTGAAGCGGATTTATTTGCAAAAACGATAATGGAGAAACGTCAAAGGTCATGTCAAGGATCGTTTGACTGAAGGCTTCCTCTCCCCACACCAGCGATAAGCTATCTTCTGAATCGGTCCCCCAAACACAGCGAACCCCTTCCTTAAATAGAGTCTCAAAGAATTCCGGATTATCTTCGGCCGATAAAGCTTTGGTAGGCGGCCCCTCTAAGAGTAAGAATCCTTCTCCCCTTGTGTTCTCACGAAACGTTATAGTATGTATTTCCTCAAACCCATCGGTCAAAAATTCCTCAGTTAATTGAATCCAGCGATTCATACGTTCACTTAACAGAAGACAATCTGTGAAGTGTACTAGGTCTTTGGATTTTTCCTTATAATATCCCAATTGTCCTGTTGGTTCACGGTGAAGACGTGCCTTATTCCGATAACGCCAGGGGGTAGGCATCCCAATAATGGGCTTGACCTCAACGCTTAATTTTCCGATTCTGGAGAGTGCATCCTCTACCCAGCGTTGCTTCCACAGTAAGGTCTCTTCGTAAGTCGTGTGCTGTAACTGGCAGCCCCCGCACTCTTCAAAGACAGAACAAGGGGCATCGATGCGTTCAGGCGAACGCTTGATAATACTCAGAAGCCGAGCCCGTTGCCATTTCTTTTTAGCGTCATACACTTCAACTTCCCCAGTTTCTCCAGGAAGCAGCCCTGGCACGAACGTTGCAATACCATTCATATACCCTATACCTGAGCCATCTGAGATGAGCCGAAGACATTCTAATAATTTATCGTTCATGAGAATCTCCTTCTTTATATCAAGATCGCTGAATCCATAACGCGGCGGCCATTAAAATATTCCAAGTTCCATGGGCTACAACAGCAGGCCAAATACTCGCAGATCGTTCGTACAACCATGCTAGTACCACTCCGCCAATTAACAATGGTAGAAATCGGACAATATCAAAATGTAAGGTCGCAAAAAATAGTCCCGTTAAAAGCATCCCTTTACCCCGTCCAAGTGCTTTACGAAGCGGCGGGTAAATTAAGCCACGAAAAAGCATCTCTTCCTTGATCGGAGCTACCACTCCGCCTAACAAAGTGAGAAGTCCGAATTCCCATTGATAGTTTACCCCTTTTACCGCTACTGTAAAACTTTGCGGAGCTGGGGTTCCAAATAAGTGTGTTAGAACGTTACCTAAAAGACCAATACCTACAAACAATAAAATTCCAACTATAAATCCTAACACAACAAAGCGTTTGCGTGGCTTAACAAAACCCAGATCAGAAAACGGCCGACGTATAAGGCGCAGAAACATCCAAATAACACTGAAGTAGACTAGTGAATCCCCTAAACCAACCCCTATAAAAGCGAGAATCCCGCGCAAAGTATCTAATTCATTCGGTGTTTTCAACCATCCGAGCGAATACTCAATTAATGTCACAAGCGAAATCAGCAACAATCCTTGCCAAATATTCCAGACCGGTTGTCTTGGTGGAATCCGCTGGTCAATTTTTTTACCCATTTCACTCATCCTCTATCTTAAATTGTTCCAAAACGTTAGAAAAATACCCTTCCTTTTTCCAATTCTAACTGTTACATTTAAGATTGTCCATAGAAATACATAAAGAAGGGTCTCTGCAAGCAGAGACTCCCTTCTTACCCATTCACTCTGAGGGATGCAATTGTTGACCAATACCCTGATTAATACCCTATCGTTCTACTATCATGGCGATCCCTTGTCCTCCGCCGATACATAGTGTGGCCAAGCCGCGATGGGCATTTTTACGCTTCATTTCGTGCAATAAGGTCACTAGAATACGCGTTCCAGAAGCACCTACAGGATGACCGATGGCAATCGCTCCACCGTTCACATTCGTCTTAGCCATATCAAGTTGTAACTCTTTAGCAACTCTTAACGTTTGAGAAGCAAAGGCTTCGTTTGCTTCTACTAGGTCGATATCTTCAATTTTCAGTCCGGCCTTCTTTAATGCCTTACGGGTTGCTGGGATGGGGCCGGTTCCCATAATTAATGGATCTACACCAGCTGAGCCCCATGCTGTGATGGTAGCAAGGGGAGTTAAGCCTAGTTCCAAAGCTTTTTCTTTGGCCATAACGACGACGGCAGCCGCCCCATCATTAATCCCTGAAGCATTTCCAGCAGTAACGGTTCCATCTTTTTTAAACGCGCCTCTTAGTTTAGCAAGACCTTCATAGGTTGCGCCAAAACGTGGAAATTCGTCCTGAGAGATAACTAGGGGCTCTCCTTTGCGTTGCGGAATAGATACGGGTACAATTTCCTCTTCAAACTTTCCAGCTTTGATGGCCACTTCTGCACGATTTTGACTGGACACTGCATATTGATCTTGTTCTTCGCGGGAAATACCAAACTGTTCCGCGATGTTTTCAGCTGTCACGCCCATATGAATATTGTGCATGGCATCCGTTAAGCCATCATTAATCATGGTATCAATTAGGTTACTATTACCCATCCGATATCCTGTACGAGCTTTGGAAAGCGCATAAGGTGCTAGAGACATGCTCTCCATCCCGCCTGCTATAACAATATTAGCGTCCCCAGCTATAATGGCCTGAGCGGCACAAACGACAGATTTAATTCCTGATCCGCATACTTTATTAAGTGTCCATGAAGGAACTTCCTGAGGAATTCCGGCTTTCATAGACGCTTGACGAGCGGGATTTTGTCCTAACGCACCTTGCAGCACGTTACCCATAATAACCTCATCCACCTGGTGAGGTGTAATACCTGCTCTTTTCAGCGCTTCCGTGATGGCCCGCGCCCCTAACTCTGCAGCTGATATTTGCCCTAAGGCCCCTAAAAAAGAACCAACAGGTGTACGTACAGCACTTACAATAACAACTTCTCTCATATAGTCATCTCCTTTCATAAACCTAATCTTTAAGGATGAAACTGCTAATTACAATTCGTTGAATTTCACTGGTTCCCTCGTAGATCTCCGTAATTTTGGCATCCCGCATCATGCGCTCCACAGGGTAATCGCGTGTATAGCCATATCCTCCGTGGAGTTGAACCGCCATTGTGGTTACAGCCATAGCAGTCTCAGAAGCGAAAAGCTTAGCCATTGCAGAAGCCTTTCCAACCGGTTTATGCTGAGAAGCAAGATAAGCTGATTGATAAACTAGGAGGCGGGCGGCCTCAATTTGTGTAGCCATGTCAGCCAGTTTGAAGGCGGTGTTCTGAAATGAAGCAATAGGTTTGCCAAATTGCTCTCTTTCTTTGGTATATTTAAGGGCTTGCTCATAAGCGCCTTGGGCAATTCCTAACGCTTGGGAAGCAATACCTATTCTGCCAAAATCGAGCGTCTGCATGGCAACTTTAAAGCCTTGCCCCTCTGCGCCCAGCAGATTTCCAGCGGGAACACGGACATCTTCAAACACTAATTCATAGGTGGCCGAAGAACGGATCCCCATCTTTTTCTCTTTTTTACCGAAGGAGAAACCGGGCATTCCTTTTTCAAGGATAAAGGCCGCAATCCCTTTATTCCCTTTACTCTTATCCATTTGTGCAGTGACTACATACACATCTGCATAATAGGCATTGGTAATGAAGATTTTACTGCCGTTTATAATGTAATCGTCGCCATCACGAACAGCCGTTGTACGCGTCCCTGAAGCATCTGAACCAGCCATAGGCTCTGTCAAACCGAAAGCACCGAGTTTCTCACCGGAAGCCAGAGGTGTCAAATATTTTATTTTTTGCGCTTCTGTCCCAAACATTGCGATTGGATTGCAGCATAAGCTGGCATGGGCAGAAATAGTAACGCCCACAGAGGCATCGACCCGAGATAGTTCCTCTACCGTAATCGCATAAGAGATGTAGTCTGCTCCTACTCCGCCATATTCTTCAGGAAATGTAATCCCTGCCAGACCTAGTGCACCAGCTTTCTTCCATATCTCCACCGAGAATTCTTCGTTCTCATCACGCTCTTCTGCTCCCGGACCACATTCCTTCTCAGCAAAATCACGGACCATTTTACGCATCATGATATGGTCTTCAGTTAAATCAAAAATCATCTTAATCCGACCTCTCGTTACTTACTCTCTTTTCAGGCTCGCCTTTAATACTCGCTTTTTCGAACTCGTGCATCGTGCATCATCGCAAAATTCACCTCATTAGCGGCCTTCAAAAACAGGTTTACGTCGTTCTAAAAAGGCCGAACAGCCCTCTTTTTGATCGTGTGTGCTAAATGTCAGAGCGAAAACCTCTGCTTCGTAGGCTTGCGCGCTGTCTAGGTCCATGTTAATCCCACGCTGGATGGCACTTTTGCTTAACTGTACAGCGGCGGGTGCACGCCCTGCAATTCGGTTCGCTAGCTTCAGGGCTTCTTCCATAAGCGTGTCTAAAGGATAGACATGATTCACTAAGCCAATACGATGCGCTTCTTGGGCATCTATGAGATCTCCTGTAAATAGTAGCTCGCTGGCTATTCCTGTGCCAACTAGGCGGGGTAAACGCTGAGTGCCTCCGAATCCAGCCGTCAGTCCCAGGGTCACTTCAGGTTGGCCAAATTTCGCAGTTTCACTCGCTAAACGTATATCGCAGGCCATGGCTAACTCGCATCCTCCACCTAAGGCGAATCCATTAACAACGGCGATCACGGGTTGAGATAAATGTTCCAGTTTCCGAAAGGTTGACTGGCCTAATTGTCCGAAACGTCGGCCCTCCAGAGTGTTAAGTTCTTTCATTTGAGCTATGTCTGCGCCGGCGACAAAGGCCTTCTCTCCACTGCCTGTGAGTATGACCACTTTGACACTGGAATCCCTCCCCAGCTCATCGAGCACAGTGGACAGTTCCGTCAGCGTGTCTGCGTTTAAGGCATTTAAGGCTTTCGGTCGATTGATGGTTAGGATGGCTATGTCACCATTTTTTTCTAGGATAAGATTAGAATACTCCACGTTATTTCCTCCTCGTTATCACCCAATTTTGAAACTCCCACTCCTATAAGTGGAAGTAGGAATCCCGTGCCCTGCTTCGTTGGGCACGAGTTCACTTACTCTTGGAATTAGGCTCCGTAGTTATAAAAGCCACGCCCAGATTTCCGGCCAAGCCAGCCTGCTTTAACGTATTTACGGAGTAGTGGGCAGGGGCGATATTTATCGCCTAGCCCTTCATGAAGAACTTCCATAATGGATAAGACTGTATCCAGGCCGATTAGATCTGCTAACGCCAACGGACCCATGGGGTGATTCATGCCTAACTTCATCACATTATCAATCGCTTCTACCGTGGCTATGCCCTCATAGAGAGTAAAGACGGCTTCATTCAGCATGGGGATTAAGACCCGGTTAGCGACAAATCCCGGGGCATCATTAACTTCCACCGGCGTTTTGCCCATTGCTAGGCTTAAAGTTTCGATCGTTTTATAGACTTCATCGCTAGTGACCAAGCCGCGAATCACCTCGACTAGCTTCATCACTGGTACGGGGTTCATAAAGTGCATACCAATTACGCGATCCGGACGCTTCGTGAAGGCTGCAATCTCAGTGATAGGTAAAGAGGATGTATTAGTCGAAAGTATCGTATGTTCTGGGCAAATGACGTCGAGTTGAGAGAACACTTTAGCTTTAATGGCCATATTTTCCACTGCGGCCTCGATAACTAAGTCGGCCTCTACTGCATCTTGTAGTGAGACCGATTTAGCAATACGTCCTAACGTAACCTCTTTATCTTCTGCAGATAGTTTTCCTTTTTCCACACTGCGGCTGAGGTTCTTCTGGATGATGCCAAGACCCCGCACGACAAATTCATCCTTAATGTCATTTAATATGACTGAGTAACCTGCTTGGGCAGCAACTTGTGCGATTCCTCCCCCCATTTGTCCAGCCCCTATTACCATGATTGTTTTCATCTTTATTCCTCCATTTACTCCAGTGAATCGTAGAATATCCTTGAATTTGTTCCACTAAAAATCTCTAATTTCTCAAATGCTTGGCCACAACAATCCTCTGTATCTGATTGGTTCCCTCGTATATTTGCGTTATCTTCGCATCACGCATATAGCGTTCAACTTTGTATTCCTTACAATATCCATACCCACCGAAAATTTGAACAGCATCTGCCGTCACCTTGACCGCGGTATCACTGGCAAACATTTTGGCCATCGAGGCTTGTTTGGCATAGGGCAGCCCTGCCATCCGAAGGGAGGCTGCCTGATAAACCAGTAGCTTTGCCGCTTCAATTTGGGTCGCCATATCCGCAAGCATGAATTGAATCCCTTGAAAGTTGCCAATGGGTTGTTTGAATTGTATTCGTTCAGTTGAATAGTCAAGTGCTGCTTCAAGCGCCGCCTCAGCTATTCCCAAGGCTTGAGCACCAATTCCGATCCGCCCTCCATCCAGAAGAGACATCGCAACTTTGAAACCTTGTCCCTCTGCTCCCAACAGATTTCTTACTGGCACCATAGCATCTTCTAAGATCAATTCACACGTTGCCGAGCCATTAAGACCCATCTTCTCTTCCTTTTTGCCCACTTTAAATCCTGGCGTGTCCTTATCCACCAGAAAAGCGGTGATCCCATGTGGCCCTTTAGCACGATCTGTAGAGGCCATGACCAAATATACATCCGCGTAACCGGCATTCGTGATAAAGCGCTTTGTTCCATTCAGGATGTAGTGGTCTCCTTTACGCACTGCGGTCGTTTGAAGGCTTGACGCATCCGAACCAGCATTGGCCTCTGTTAAAGCAAACGCTCCGATAAATTGTCCACTAGCCAGCTTCGGCAAATAGTTTCGTTTTTGTTCCTCTGTGCCGAAATAGAGAATAGGGAACGTTCCCACCGACGTATGGACCGCTAAAATTACAGCTGTCGAAGCGCATCCCTTGGCAATTTCTTCAATTGCCAAAATATAGGATAAGAAGTCTGCGCCCGCACCACCGTATTCCTCAGGGATAGGAATACCCATAAGTCCGAGCTCACCCATCTTACGGATGGTCTTTAAAGGAAATTCATGTGTCTCATCTGTTAGCATTGCTTGTGGAACGATTTCTTCTTGGACAAAATCTCGCACCATCTTCTGCATCATCAATTGGTCCTCGTTAAACTGAAAGTCCATCCCTTTTCACCCCTTCGTTAACTACTTCATCTTTAGTTGAACGAGTTCACTGCTTTCTAGGCTCCGTATACCTCCAGCATGATGGCATCTCCCTGTGCTGCCCCGCTACAGATCGCCGCAATCCCTATACCGCCGCCACGACGACGCAACTCATAGATCAAGGTCATAATAACTCTCGCTCCACTCGCCCCAATGGGATGCCCTAACGCAATGGCCCCACCATTGACATTGACGATAGCGGGGTCCCACTTGGCAATCTTTTGGCTCGTTAAAGCGACCGCCGCAAAGGCTTCATTGGCTTCAATTAAGTCAATATCTTGAATGGTCATTCCTTTTTGTTGGAGGAGTTTATTTATTGCCAAGCCAGGAGTTATGGCGATATAGGCGGGTTCTTGTGCTACACTGGCATGCCCGAGAATAGTCGCCAGTGGCTTTTTACCCCTTTCCTTGGCCTTTTCCTCACTCATCAGAACCATTGCTCCAGCCCCGTCATTAACACCGGGGGCGTTTCCGGCTGTGACGGTTCCGTCTTTGACAAAAATAGGTGGTAATGCGGCAAGCTTTGCAAGAGTGGTATCCCGCCGTGGCCCTTCATCCACTGCAAACCAGAGAGATTCTCCTTTTCTTTGTGGAATTTTCACCGGAGCGATCTCATCGACGAACTTGCCCGATTCGATAGCCTGAGACGCTAACTGTTGAGAACGCAACGCAAAGGCATCCTGGTCTTCACGTGAAATTCCATACTCTTTGGCCACAGTAGAACCATGTACCGCCATGTGGACATTGTGGAAAGCACACCACAATCCATCATTGACCATCAAATCAAGGATACTGTCATTCCCCATGCGATAACCAAAGCGAGCCTTCTTTAAAGCAAACGGAGCATTCGACATACTCTCCATTCCACCAGCAATAACTACGTCTGCATCACCGGCACGGATGATAGTTTCACCTAGGCTCACTGCGCGCATCCCTGAAGCACAAACTTTATTGATCGTCTCGGAAGTGACCTCCACCGGAAGTCCAGCTTTAATACTCGCTTGACGCGAGGGTACCTGTCCTGCTCCCGCCTGGAGAACCATACCCATCAGGACATTATCGACAATGTCCCCGGGAAGTTCCGCTCGTTTAAGTGCCTCCCGAATCACATGTGCACCAAGGTCAACAGCTGGGATATCCTTTAGACTCCCGCCCATTGTGCCAAAAGGGGTTCTCGCGGCACTCACAATAACTGCTCTGGTCATTAAATCTCTCCTTCTCTTAAATCAAGTTCATTTTTCTAGCAGCTTCCGTTAGTTCTGCACGGAAGTCTGGGTGAGCAATGGCAATCAGTGCTTGAGTCCGTTGCTTAGCAGATTTACCCCGCAACTGGGCTACACCGTATTCCGTAACAACATAGTTTACGTCGTTTTTCGAGGTCGTGACTGCAGAACCTGGCGTTAGGGTCGGTGTTATCCGCGAAATTTTCCCATCCCTCGCTGTGGATGGAAGGACGATAAAGGCTTTTCCACCTTTGGAACGATTTGCTGCCCTCACGTAGTCTGCTTGTCCCCCGGTTCCACTGTAGGGAGTGCTTCCCAAGCTCTCAGAACAGCATTGACCCAAGAAATCCACTTGTATCGAGCCATTAATAGTGACTAGATTATCGTTCTGTCCGGCAAGAAATGGATCATTCGTAAAGTTGACAGGGTGCATCTCCAGCTGGGGATTACGGTTCATAAAATCATAGAGACGCTTTGAACCCAAGGCGAAGGTTGCAATTACTTTACCCGGTAGGTAATTTTTATTACGATTCGTCACCGCCCCACTTTCGATCAACGTCAAAATCCCATCCCCGACCATTTCCGTGTGAATGCCTAGATCATGTTTATGGGTGAGTTGCATCACGACAGCATCTGGAATGGCCCCAAACCCGATTTGAATCGTGGAACCATTGTCAATTAAGTCAGCAACATATTTACCGATTGCTTTCTGTACCGGGCCAATTTCAGGGAGCCCGACTTCCGTCAGAGGTGTGTTATCTTCGACAATGGCTGACACCTGCGATATATGAATTAAGCAATTTCCATTGGCAAAGGGCACGTTGGGGTTGACCTCTAGCACAACGGTCCTGGCTTTTTTAATCGCAGCCATCGTATAATCCGTTCCTAAACTGATCGAGAAATACCCATATTCGTCCATCGATGAAGCAAGAGTAAAGACAGTATCAACCCCAAAAAGTCCATCCTCAAGCAGCCTTGGCATTTCGCTAAAATAACTTGGGATGTAATCAATCCATCCTTCTTTACCCCCTAGCCGTGTTGCGCCTCCAAAAAAATAAGCCACATGGCGGACATTTTCGACGGTTTCAGGGTCCATATACCCGAACTTTCTAAGCGGAAGAATCTGGAATACTTTCTCATCATGATACTCTCTGCGATGTTCTGACAAAGCAGTCAAAAGTGCTGGTGGTTCACCAACCCCAGTTGGGACGACGAGACAATCTCCATCTTTGACCAGCTTAATCCCCTCAACTGCAGTGCGAAGTTTTTCTTGGTAAAGTTCTTTATAGTTTAACATTTTGTTCACTCATCCTCAGCTTTATTAATAATTAATTGTTATCAAAATAATATTTCTATACCAAATCTACAGAATTATATTGCAATTATTGTGCCAAAAAATAATTCCCTTGTCTATAAAACCCAACTTCAGGTACCCATAAAGGGTTCGGCCCTTGTACCCCAACTGAATCCCTTAAATACCTCGATCTGTACATGTGCACTATTGTCTACACTTTTAATCACCGACCTCATTTTTCGTTTGCGCGTCCTTATTTTGTGTATGTTTACCTATGGATACATGTGTATAAATTTTTACACCTAAAATACTCCATTATTCTAATAACCATATAAACTGCCCTTGAAAACTAATGTAAGTCGTGTTTTTTTAGCTTCTTGTATAATCCAGCCCGAGATAAACCCAGAGTTTTTGCGGTTTGTACTTTATTTCCGTTTGCCGCATCAAGCGCATAAATGAGCGCCTCTTTTTCCACTCTTGCGAGAATAGTTTCCAGTGACTGCCCTACGAGATCCCGCACAGGAATTTCCAGTATATTAAATACAGCGTCATTGGCATATATAATTCGTCCTTGAGGGTCAACTGCGATAAGTGCGTTATTCGTGTTATCTAGAATTTCATCAAGGGTGATCGAGTTAGTTCGTCCATCCAATAACATCGCTAGACCTCCCTAAATTCTTCTATTATCAAATTATTCGACTAAAGAGAGATAAATCCTTCTTAAATGACTCATTATCATGCCTTAGAGCAATCATCTAAACAGTACAATACAAAGCACAAAGCAATTCTTAATACAAAAGAAGTACTTTGTGCTTTGTTCTAGGCAACTAAAGTCCCTGAGATGTGAATAAAACGTATTCGTTTATTCGCTATTCATCCATGGTAAACGTCCATTCACAATAGAATTCTTCCGGATGGGGGTCTGGTGGGCAAGCGATGCAGCTCGTCTTAATTCGCGGGTCAATCGTAGAAGCGAATAAGGAGTACTCAACTTCTCCAACCGGTTTACAAGGATGGTCAGGAAGATTTTTACGTTTCCGGGCAGATTGGACACGACAATCGAGCATTTTGAAAATCAGAGTCCGGTCATCCGGTCTTAAACATTCTTGAACATTTAGAAAGGCATATAGTCGAAACTTCAGCGCTCTTTCCAAGGCATCGAGTCCACCATTTTTAGATAAGTCAAGGAAGGCCATGATGCGTTTAGCTTCAATAACAGTAAACCTTCGCCAAGCCTCAATATCAAGCTCAACTGCTTCGTCAAGCCCGTGCACTTGCTCAATGGCTTGGAACCATAGTCCATCGTGCGCTATCCAACGTTTGGCAAAGTCTTCCAGTAGCGCAAGAGCTTGTTCTCGCGTTAAATCTTCTTTAGAGTTTAACATCCACCATACCTCCATCCTCTTCTCTTAATAATAGGTAATATTTTATATTATCATCTATCAGATTTAAATAGTAAAATTTATCCTAACTTCGTTGTTTCAACATATCTCCATAAATGTAAACTAGCTCCTTATCAAAGAGCGAACGCTTCATGTCGACAGCCAACGATCTGACCCTAGTCAGCATTTCACTAGCATCTTCGTCCGTCATCTCTTTTCCATACTCAAGAAGAAATTTTGCTTTGATCGACGCCGTCCCGGAGTGCTTTCCGATCACTATCTGACGTTCTGATCCGACATCTTCAGGACTAAATGCTTCATACGTTTTAGGGTTCTTTAGTGCTCCATCGGCATGAATCCCCGATTCGTGCGCAAACATATTACTTCCTACAATCGATTTCCAAGGCGGAAGCATCCGCCCCGAAGCTCGAGCGACATATTCAGAAACCTCGACAAAGCGTTCCGTTGCAAAGCTTAAATCCGTATCAAGTAAGTGTTTTAAAGCCATAACTACTTCTTCTAAGGCGGCATTACCGGCTCGTTCTCCCAAACCATTCACAGTAACTCCGACATGCGTCGCTCCGGCTTTTACTCCCGCTAAAGCATTGGCTGTTGCCATACCAAAATCGTCATGCGTATGCATTTCAACATCGATGCCAGTTTTTTCAATCAAGGTTTTAATATTGTCATAGGTTTTGAACGGATCCAAAATCCCCACAGTATCACAATAACGCAAACGATCCGCACCAGCTTTTTTGGCTTCTTTGGCAAATTCTACGAGATAATCCATGTCTGAGCGCGAGGCGTCTTCTGCATTGACAGATATATACATTCCTTCACGTTTAGCAAATGTTGTAGCCTTGACCATCCGTTCCAAAACGTCCTCACGGGTAGTCATAAGCTTATGCTCAATGTGAATATCTGAGGTGGAAATGGAAATCGCCACAGCATCGACACCACAGGCCAAAGAGGCTTCAATATCAGAAACTACCGCACGATTCCAGCCCATAATACTCGATTTTAAACCTAACTTCACAATATCATGAATGGCTTTCTTTTCATCGCCGCCCATGACTGCAACACCGGCTTCAATCTGATGAACGCCAAGCTCATCAAGCAATCGGGCTATGCGCAATTTTTCTTGATTTGAGAAAACAACGCCTGCTGTTTGCTCTCCGTCACGTAACGTGGTATCTACAATTACTAAATGTCTCATTAGTCAGACTCACCCCTTTTCTTAAACTGGAAGAAACTACTCAGCTTAGTACAGCTAGATTTCTTAGTTCTTATAGTAGCATAATACCCCTAGGGTTTGAAGGATATCCATTTCTTTATACTGTATACTTATAATTTCTCCTTGAGCAACTGATTGACAAGTCCCGGATTGGCCTGTCCCTTAGTAGCCTTCATGATTTGCCCGACAAGGAATCCGATTGCTTTATCTTTTCCAGCTCGGTAGTCCTCCACCGATTGCGGATTGGCAGCAAGCACGTCGTCAATAATACCAAGCAGTGCCCCTTCGTCGCTAATCTGAGCGAGTCCTTTTTCCTTGACAATCATACTAGCATCCTTACTTGTGCTGTACATCTCTTCAAGAACACTCTTGGCAATCTTTCCGCTCAATGTTCCCTTGTTAATGAGTTCGAGAAGTTCCGCTAATTGATGGGCAGAAATGGGAGAATCGAGTACACTACACTGGTTTGTGTTCAAAAGACGTGTCACGTCGCCCATGACCCAGTTCGCCAACGTTTTAGCATCTGTATAGTATGTTAATGCCTCATCAAAGAAATCTGCCATCGCCTTTGCTTGAGTGATAACCGCTGCATCATATGCAGACAGTCCCAAGGTTTGAAACCGGGCACGACGTGCGGCGGGAAGCTTGGGGAGGGTTTTACGAATACGTTCGACCCATTCCTTATCGATAACTAAAGGGGGAAGATCAGGCTCAGGAAAGTAGCGATAATCATGCGCTTCCTCTTTAGAACGTAGCGTTAACGTGATTCCCTGCCCTTCATCCCATGTACGTGTCTCCTGAACCACGTTTTCGCCCTCATTTAACACTTGGGCTTGACGAGCCACTTCGTACTCCATACACCGCCGAACTGAGCTAAAGGAATTAAGGTTTTTGGTTTCTGTACGAATTCCCAAGGTATCCGTTCCGAAAGGCCTGAGTGAAACATTGACATCAAAGCGAACAGAGCCTTGTTCCAAACGGCAATCCGATACTTCGGTATACTCTAGAATCTGTACTAATTTTTCAAGATAGTCAAGAACTTCCGGAATTGAGCGCATATCAGGCTCCGAAACGATTTCCAGAAGCGGCACTCCGGCACGGTTATAGTCGACGGAAGACTCGTTTGACGTTGAGATCGTCTCTCCGCTATGCACGAGCTTTCCGGCATCTTCCTCCATGTGGGCCCGTGTGATCCCGATCCATTTCTTCTCTCCGTCAATTTCAATCTCTAAGCCACCCTTGCCGCAAATCGGCAAATCAAATTGAGAGGTCTGATAGTTCTTAGACAAATCAGGGTAAAAATAGTTCTTACGATCGAACTTTGAAAACTCCGCAATCTCGCAATCCAACGCCAAGCCAGCCTTAATCGCAAAATTCACCACTTCACGGTTAAGGACGGGGAGCGCTCCAGGCATACCAAGGCACACCGGGCAAACGTGCGTGTTTTGCTCGCTCCCAAACTCCGTTGTACATCCGCAGAAAATCTTCGTCTTGGTTTGGAGCTCGACATGAACCTCTAGTCCACAGACCATTTCGTATTGGTTAGCGACTACCACAAGCCAGCACCTCCCCAGACAAACTTGGTTTTAACGTGTGATAATGGGTGTTTTGTTCAAAGGTATAGGCTACACGGTACAACGTTCCTTCATCAAACGCTTTGCCCATTAGTTGCATACCGATTGGCATTCCTTTGATGAATCCCGCTGGGATAGAAATTGCAGGGATCCCTGCCAAGTTAATTGGAACAGTCGTTATATCGGATAGATACATAGTTAACGGATCTGCGGATTTTTCCCCAAATTTAAAGGCTGTAGTCGGTGCCGTTGGGGAGAGCAAAACATCAAACTTTTCAAACGCCTGATCAAAATCCCGTTTAATCAGCGTTCTGACTTTTTGCGCTTTTAGATAATAAGCATCATAATATCCAGAACTCAAGGCATAGGTTCCGAGCATGATCCTTCGCTTAACTTCAGGCCCAAAACCCTCCGCTCTGGTCTGCTTAAACATACCCAACACATCTTCAGCCTCTGCTCTGTACCCATAGCGCACTCCATCATAACGGGCAAGATTGGAGCTCGCCTCAGCCGTGGCAATCAAGTAATAAGCCGGTATCGCATACTCAGTATGGGGTAATGAACATTCCGATACTTCTGCACCGAGATCGATCAGGGTTTGAATTCCTGCTTGAATACCTTTGGCAACTTCCGGATCAATCCCCTCACCGTAATACTCACGAGGAATTCCAATTCTCAGCCCTTTAACGTTGTTAACGAGGAACTTTGTATAATCTGGTTTCTCATTAGCAACTGACGTCGAATCCAGTGGATCGTATCCAGCAATGGCATTTAGGACTAAGGCATTGTCTCGCACGGTTTTAGTAAATGGACCAATCTGATCGAGTGAGGAAGCAAACGCAATCAGACCTAACCGCGAAACTGCGCCGTAAGTGGGTTTCATGCCTACCACCCCACAAAACGCAGCGGGTTGACGAATCGATCCCCCCGTATCAGATCCCAAACTAAAAGAAGCCTCGTCCGCAGCTACTGCAACGGCTGCCCCCCCAGAGGATCCTCCTGGAACACGTTCTAAATCCCAAGGATTGCGAGTATTTGCAAAGTAAGAATTCTCGGTAGAGGAACCCATCGCAAATTCATCCATATTGACTTTACCGAGTAGAATTGTTCCCGCAGCTTGAAGACGGTCTGTTACAGTCGCATTATAGGGTGGAATAAAACTCTCCAACATCTTTGAAGCACAGCTTGTGCGGACCCCTTCCGTGCACATGTTATCCTTCAAGGCCATTGGAATTCCCTCTAAAGCGCCAAGCACCTCGTTTTGGGCGATCTTGCGATCAATTTCAGCCGCCTGAGCCAATGCTTTATCTTCTAAAACTGTTAAATACGCTTGTAAATCGGGATCCACCGAATGGATTCGGGCTATGTAGGCTTTCGTCAATTCAGTGGAGCTGACATCTTTATGAACGAGAAGCTCATGTTGTTCGCTGACTGACTTTCCGATACTCACTGATTCCAACTTCCGCAGTCTCCTTTCTAAGTTAAACTTATTCTCGGCACCCTGAAGAAACCCTCGTCTCCATCCGGAGCATTCTTTAAGGCTTTTTCATGATTAATCGAGGGTCTCACTTGATCGTCGCGCAAGACATTGTGCAGAGGAACGGCATGAGCCGTAGGCATCACATCGCTCGTGTCTAAGCGCTCCAACATGGCCACATAGTCTAAAATAGAGTTAAGTTGTTCAGTATACTCTTGAATCTCTGGTTCCGTCAACTCTAGGCGCGCCAAGGCTGCCACGTATTCTACGTCTTCACGTGAAATCGTCATATTTATTCACCTTCCCTTGGATAGTTTGTTGCTTTAAACTCTATCATAACAAATATGGGAGAACGAGGCAATAAGAACGAAAAATGTTAGAGGGACGGTCCTTTTAACACACCAGAACTGTCTCCATTTCCTGCAAATTGGGGACAGTTCTTGGACGGTTCTTAAACTTGCATACTTGAGGTAAAGAATCTTTATGTGATAATAAACATGGAGGTGAATGTATATGGGGGGCAACCCAATCCAATTTGATTACACGGTTTTGTTTACATTATTATTTCCTGTGCTCTTTTCCTTAATATTTTTTATATTAGTTGTTTACTTAATGGTAAGCGCAATACGGTTTTTCAAACGTAAAGAGGTAAATGATCGGGAGTTATTACAGAAGTTAGATGAGCTAATTAAGTTGCAATCTCAACAATCAGACAATAAGTCTTAAATAGCGTTGGGGGGGACTGTCCTTCATGCAAGTTCCTGGGACGTTCTTCACGCAAACACTCGCAAACAGGGACGGCTCTTTCTTGCATACAAATGCATTTTAAGAACCGTCCCTACTCCCTATTAGCAATCCTATCGTTCTCGATTTTCCAGCAATTATCTCACATTAGATCATCCAATAGCGTTTCAAACTTCATTATTACTTCCTTGAGTAATTCCTCTGGCAATCTACATGAAAATTTTGCAGATCGACTTATCCAATCAAGATTTTTAATTTGATCTGTCAGAATAACTCCTCCTATCGGAAGGCCTTCTGATAATCTCACTTCAAATGGATAGCCCTTAATTCTACTTGTTATCGGACAGAATAAAGCCAGTCCTGTTTTTAGGTTATATTCTTTTAGTGACAATACTAAGGCAGGGCGTTCTCCTGCTTGCTCATGCCCTGCCTGCGGATTGAATTGAAGCCATACAATATCACCCTTGTCTGGAATATAATTAGTTACCATTCTTCATTTCCCATCCGCTCTCCTGTCTGGATCTCTCCATGAAGATTTTCCGTACTCACTTGGTCTAAAAGTTCTTTTAAGGAATACGTTCTAGGTTTAACTACTATTGATCCGTCCACAATTTTTATTTCAACAGGAGTGCCATTTTTAATGCCGATTTCCTTTGCTGCATATTGAGGAATGTGAAGACCTAAACCATTACCCCATTTCGTAATTGTCGTGATCATTAAAAAACCCCCTTATATATACATAGTATATATCACTCGACGTTTCTTTACTATATAGTATGAAAATGTTTACTACCGAAATGGTCTCCTGACGGAGTTGATTAGCCTCTCACCAAGAGCAGATGCCGTTGAAGGCTATGCTCATGACTCATGCACAAGACTTATTTTGCACTCTTAGCTGCTTATAATTGCAGAATGCTTCATAAAAACCTTCTATAACCGCGTCTTTGGCAAGATCTGGGTCCCTTGCGATTAGGTTAACAGCAGTAAATACCCTATGATAACAGCGTTCATATAATTCTTCATCGAGGTGGTTCTTCTTATCCTTAGAGAAAAACAACTGCCGCACCCCCTGTCTTCAAATGCATTAGTCATCTACTTCAAGATTGTTGCCGTCGAATCCTTTTTTAGGGAATTCAATTCAAACCATATGAACCCAAAGTCCCTCTTTACATAGGACTTTTATCTCATTTTGAATTTTTCCCAAAATTTATGAAGCTTTTTCCATGGCTCAATTGTCTAATAAGTATAAGGGGGTAAAATGGTTTAAGTCAACCGGTTGTTAAGATGCCAATAATTCTTAAGGGAGGTGGAAAGGAAGTCCTCTATTAGAGGAACTGTTTTCTATGTTCCAGCGATACCGACTTCTATTGCTTTATATCAACCACATATTTAAAGAACATTGGTATTAGAATGCTAAAAGACATCCGTTAAAAAAATTAATATCGAAACCATTGACGGTTTACAGGTTCCCGTTGTAGTAGAAGAAAAAGAATATCCAGGTTTCTATGATACTTCAAATGAAGTAACCCTTATGGGAGGAAACACCTATGATCTAACCCTTTCATGTGTTACAAATCGGGGTTACGATGAACTATATTCGGCGGAACTTGTCGTTCCGCAAAAGTACCTGGAACCTACGCGGAACGACAAAAAATGACAGTTCGTAAGATGTTCCGCCGAGTACTAGCCAAACAGCAAGTTTTTCACAGTAAACCGGCTTCTGTTGGCTTCTGCGCTACCAAACTTGGATTTTATTTTATAATTCACCTGCATCTCTACTGCTATATAGCAGCTTTCTAACTTCCATTACATCCTTTATCACAACATAATAAACAGTAAAATTATCAACATAAATCCGATAATAAGGGTTCTTCCTTTTTCTAATTGACTGAAACGGCTCAAAAGATAATGGGCAATTCAACCTTTCCAAGATTGCATTTTCAATTCTTTTTACCAAATTGATTGCCCCCTCTGGATTATGAAGCTTAAATACAATGTAGTCTACAATTTCATTTAGGTCTTGTTCATAACGGGGTAGGTATCTCAGCGAATATTTACCGCCCAGCATTAATTCTTGTCCTCACTCTTGAGAAAACTTCGTCGTGTGTATATCTTGCATCAGTTAAATCCGCCTCTTTATCAGCTTCGTCAAGTTTAAACTCTATATCATCAGTTAATTCTGCATATTTTTCCAAGCTTAAAACAACCATAGTCCCATAACCATTTTTAGTTAAATATACGGGTTGCCCTTCCTTAACGACAATTTCTTCAATCTCCGGGAATTTATTTCTTAAATCTGAAACAGGTCTGATTTGAATCATACATATCATTCCCTTGCATTTATCTATCATAATTATATCTCAATTTTATCATTACAGCAATAATTTCCTTCTCCATGAAGATTTTCCGTACTCACTTGATAATAGATGCTAAATCAATGTTGAGAGTGGGCCCTTAGTGAGAGCTCCCCTTTTTAGTTCCAGGCGTTTTAACTAATATTTGGTACATATTGTATTACAGCCTTTGTTTTAAAAACATCCTCTTGTACCCCACCGTTAGGTATTGTATAGTTAAAGAATAAGTGGGTAATAAAGGGCCGAAAATGGAAGGATTGGACTAAATGAAACAGAGAATTAATGTTTTAGTCTTAAACGAAAAAGATACTGTTGGGGTAGCTATGGATGACTTAAGAGCAGGTGATATTGGAGTTTATTTACTGGCTGGTAAGAAATATGAAGTAAATGTTGTTCAGGATATACCTATCTATCATAAGATGGCTTTGACGGCTATGCTCGAAGGGGAACATGCTTACAAGTATGGACAGGAAATCGGCCGTGTTACCTTGGATATTACTGCTGGTCAGCATGTACATTCACATAATTTAATAAGTATTCGCGAAGGCGTAAATGAATAAGGGGGTGCGACAATGAAATTTAGAGGATATAAGAGGCCAGACGGAAAAGTCGGTATTCGAAATCAAGTATTAATCTTACCTACCTGTTCCTGTTCAAGTGAAACGTGTAGAATCGTTGCCTCCCAGGTAAACGGAACCGTGAGCATCGTTAATCAAAATGGCTGTGCGCAAGTCAAAGGTGATCTTGATATTACTAAACAGGTATTGGCAGGACTCGCCGCAAACCCAAACGTATATGGAACAGTACTCATTGGGCTTGGCTGCGAAAATGCTCAACCAGATGATATGGTTAAACTTATTCAAACAAAGACTAATAAACCTCTAAAGCGCTTGGTTATTCAAGAAGAAGGTGGAACAATTGCCACGGTTAACAAGGCTGTTCAATATGCTCGCCAGTTAGTAGAGGACGCATCACGTCTCCAAAAAGAGGAATTTGACATCTCGGAGTTGCTTGTCGGGACAGAGTGCGGCGGTTCTGACCCTACGTCTGGGATTGCCTCAAATCCTGTTGTTGGAAATCTAAGTGACCGATTAATAGATTTGGGAGCGACGTCAATCTTAAGCGAGACGACAGAATTTATCGGGGCAGAACATATTCTTGCGGCCCAGGCAGCGACTCCTGAGATTGGCCAGCAAATTTTTGATATAGTAAAGCGCTATGAAGTTCATATTAAAAATGTCGGAGAGAGCCTCCGCGACGGAAACCCATCACCTGGGAATAAAGCTGGTGGAATCACTACGTTGGAAGAAAAGTCCCTTGGTTGTATTCACAAAGGTGGCCATAGGCCAATCGTAGAAGTTATTGATTATGCCCATATACCCACTAAACGGGGCCTGGTCATTATGGATACTCCAGGCTACGATGTAGCCTCAGTCACTGGTATGGCCGCTGGTGGCTGCCAGGTCGTTGTTTTTACAACAGGACGCGGAACCCCAACTGGGAACGCGATCACTCCTGTTATTAAAATAACAGCGAATCAAAGAACGTACCAGACTATGTTAGATAACATTGATTTTAATGCTAGTCCAGTCATTCAAGGAGAGAAGACGATCGAAGCTATGGGCGCGGAACTTCTGCAGGAGGTTATTGATGTTGCTAATGGCAAGGTTACTAAGGCGGAAGCCCTTGGCTTTAATGAAACGGCAATTAATCGTCTGTGTAATTATGTCTAATTCCCTGACTCTATAGTAAGTTTGAACTTCTACGTTTAAGGGCTATAGCCATAAGTTTGGCTATAGCCCTTAAATTTCAACTAAAGATCAGCTGTTCAAATTCCTCTTCTGTTAAAATAGGAATTTTAAGTTCTTGTGCTTTTGCTAGCTTTGAGCCGGCTTTTTCCCCCGCAACAATAAAGGTCGTCTTCTTGCTGACACTACTAGCCGCTTTTCCGCCAAGCTCTTCGATGAGAGTTTCGATCTCCCGCCGCTCCCAGCGAGCTAGAGAACCAGTTACTACAATGCGTTTACCCGCTAATATCTGAGGTTTAGAGGATGTTTCCGCGCTCATGCTCACCCCGGCTCCACGCAATTTAGCCAAGAAGCGCTCCGTGCTTTCCAAACTAAAGAACTGTACCAGGCTTTCCGCCATGGTTGGTCCAACGTCCGGGATCGTTTGCAGTTCTTCCATCTTAGTGCTCAGCAATTTATCCATCGAACCAAAGGCATGAGCTAATATTTTTCCAGATTTTTCTCCAGTATGACGGATCCCCAACGCGAAAATCAACGGAGCCAACCCCCGTTTTTTACTGTCTTCGATAGCCTTCAGTAAATTCTCCGTTGATTTTTTGCCCATTCTTTCCACATGGACCAAATCATCAAACGTCAAAGAATAGAGATCAGCAGCATCACTGATTAATCCTGCGTCTAGGAGTTGCTGAACAACCCCAGGTCCTAATCCGTCAATGTTCATAGCATCCCGAGAGACGAAATGAATAATCCCCTCACGTTGTCTTGCTGGACAAGTAATACTATGACAGCGATATGCGACTTCGCCTTCATCTTGCGTGACTGGGCTCTGGCATTCTGGACAGAGGTTCGGCATTTTAAAAAGCCTTACCCCACTGGTGCGTTTTTCAGGTAACACCCGAACAACTTCCGGAATTACATCCCCCGCCTTTTGTAAGAGCACATGATCCCCTATCCGGATATCCTTTTCTCGAATGTTATCTAGATTATGGAGTGTGGCGCGGCTTACTGTGGACCCTGCAACGGAAACTGCTTTCAGGACGGCGGTCGGCGTCAAAACACCTGTACGCCCCACTCGTATGACTATATCTTCTACGACCGTTTCAACCTGCTCCGCCGGAAATTTATAAGAAATCGCCCAGCGGGGGCTTTTGGAGGTAAAGCCAAGCTCTCGTTGAAGGTCAAATTCGTTCACTTTAATAACCAGACCGTCGATATCATATGGGAAACGATGCCGTTCTGACGCCATTTCTTCACAATGAATAATAACCGCTTCCATATCGCTAAATACTTTATACTCAGGGTTTACGACAAACCCTTGCTGTTGTAAATAGGTTAATACCTCTGTTTGTTTATGTAGTCCCAATTCGTTCGGTGCCAACACTTGATAAGCAAAGTAGTCCAATTTCCGTTCCGCGGTGATTCTTGAATTCAGTTGGCGTAAGGACCCGGCCGCTGCATTACGAGGATTAGCAAACGTCGGTTGCCCGTCTTCTTCACGTTCTTGATTCAACCGAGCAAACGACACTTTAGGCATATACCCTTCCCCCCGGACACTTAACTTTGGAACAGCGTTATTCAAACGCAGAGGAATAGATCCCACCGTTTTAACATTAACGGTAATATCTTCTCCAACTACACCATCTCCTCGAGTTGCTCCACGCACTATAAGCCCATCCTCATAAGTTAGGGCGACTGTTAAACCATCTATCTTAAGTTCAACAACATAATTCACCGCAGGGGCTACCTGGCGTACGCGTCGGTCAAACTCTCTTAAATCACCTGAGGCAAATGCGTTATCTAAACTGAGAAGAGGTTCCAGATGCCGTACTTTCGTGTACTCTTTGGCTACCTCTCCCCCAACTCGTTGAGTCGGAGAATCTTGAGTAACCCAATCCGGATGGTTCCCTTCCAAGTCCAGTAACTGTCGCATGAGCGCGTCGTAATCCGAATCCGTAATACGGGGCTGGTCAAGCCCATAATACTGCTTGTTCGCATCTTCAATTTCCTTACGCAGCGTTGCTAGGCGCTGGAATTCATCCTGCACTGAAATTCCTCCAGTCTGAATCATTAGATTGAGATAGCATGCCCCGCAGCTAGCTGCGGGGCATTTCATTGCTTGTATCTAGTTGTAACCAAGTTTTAATTAATCATCTCAAAAATGGAGCAATAATCAAGGAAATAGTACCCATAACTTTGATTAAAGCATTGAGAGAAGGACCGGAAGTGTCTTTAAATGGGTCTCCAACTGTATCTCCAATAACCGCAGCTGCGTGAGTTGGAGTACCTTTACCGCCAAGATTTCCTGCTTCAATAAACTTCTTGGCATTATCCCAAGCACCACCGGCATTGGACATAAAGATCGCCATTAAGAGCCCAGAAACAGTACCGCCAGCCAGATATCCACCCATTGCATTTTTACCAAGGCCAAAACCAACAATGAGAGGCATCAGAACTGCAAGCAGTCCTGGTACAATCATTTCGCGAAGAGCGGCTTTAGTAGAAATATCGACACAGGCTCGGTAATCTGGTTTTCCTGTACCTTCCATGATTCCAGGAATTTCCCGGAACTGACGCCGCACTTCTCCGATCATCTCAAAGGCAGCTTTACCAACTGCTTCCATACAAAATGCTGAGAACAGAAAGGGTACCGCAGCACCAAGAAACACACCAATAATAGTGGTAGGGATTAAGATATTAATCGTCTCCAGATGAGCCAACTCAGAATAGGCATTAAATAGCGCCAAAGAAGTCAAAGCTGCTGAGCCGATCGCGAATCCTTTAGCGACTGCAGCTGTTGTATTACCCACTGAATCAAGCTTATCTGTGGTTTTTCGAACATTAGGCTCAAGTTCAGCCATCTCCGCAATTCCACCAGCATTGTCCGCTACCGGACCGAAAGAATCAATAGCAACGATCATACCTGCTGTCGATAACATGGCCATAGCTGCTATAGCAATGCCAAAGATTCCCGCTGCCCAAAAGGAAACGTAAATAGCAGCACATATCACAAGGACCGGTAGCGCCGTACTCTTCATGCCTACAGCTAAACCAGCAATAATATTAGTTGCAGCTCCAGTTTCTGAAGCCTTAGCAATAGCTTGAGCTGGTTTCTTTTGATTCGAGGTGTAGTACTCGGTAATCAAGCCAATCAGGACACTGACTACCAAACCTGATAAAATCGCGATATAAACGCCATTGGGAGTAATGATTACCCCTTTAACAGTTATGGAATCTGGTAAGATCCAATGAACAATTCCATAAGCAGCAACAGCAGTCAGAAAATTTGTTCCCCAAAGTCCCATGTTCAGAGCTTTCTGAGGATTAGCATCTTCTCCAGTACGCACGAAGAAGCTAGAGATAATAGCCGCAATCAATCCTGCCGTTCCTAATAGTAATGGCAGCATAACACCAGCTAAACCATTATCGATACTTTGATAAGTGCTATAGCCCACCAACATAGCTGCAATTGCAGTAGCAGCATACGATTCAAACAAGTCTGCACCCATCCCAGCAGTATCTCCTACATTATCTCCCACGTTATCCGCAATTGTGGCCGGGTTACGTGGATCATCTTCTGGAATCCCTGCTTCAACTTTACCAACTAAGTCAGCTCCAACATCTGCGGCTTTCGTAAAAATACCTCCGCCGACACGAGCAAAAAGTGCTACAGCACTAGCGCCAAAAGCAAACGACGTAATGAGATTGATATCTCCAAAGATTAAATATAGTAGGGTTACACCTAAAAGACCTAGACTAGCGACAGACAAACCCATAACTGCCCCACCGCGGAAAGCCACTCCTAAGGCTTTGTTCAAACTAGTACGGGCCGCTTCTGTAGTACGGGTATTGGCCCGTGTCGTAATAGTCATACCGATATATCCAGCAATCGCCGATAAAAGTGCTCCTAAAAAGAAAGAGATTGCAGTCTGCCACCCCAACCCCAGCCATAATACTATAAAAATTATAAGTACAATTGGAGTTAATGTACGATATTCTCGATTAAGAAAAGCCATTGCACCTTCTTGAATAGCCTTGGAGATTTCCTGCATCCGGGCATTGCCGGGATTTTCATTCAGAACACTTTTAGCAAAATAAGCAGCAAACAAGAGGCCGAGTACTCCCGCCCCCACAGCCAAATACGGCATCGAAACTAAATCCATTTACAGACACCCTCTCCATATAATATCTAATACTCCCAGATAAGAACAACTTAGCTTTACTATTTCTCACCTCCATGATTGGTTTACCCTTCTTGGAACTTTGAGATTTTCCTAGTGAAAACGGATGATAATTTAGATACGAATGTTGAAATATCCCTATTTAGCAAGTATGCATCATTTTAGCACAGGCCTAGATAAAACTCAAGGTTGAATAGACACAATGGTCGATGGGAGATAACAGTAGTATACCCTCCTTAAGCCCCTTCGAAACACTCCAAAAAAAATCACAGCTTCGTTAACTTGGCATATTCAGCCATAAGTTTTTTAATTCCACTGTCGAAAACAATGGTCAGCTCCGCCTGCTCGCCTTCTCCCTTAATTGAGACAATAACGCCTCGTCCGAATGTGGCATTTTCTACTTTATCTCCTACATGATGTGCCACAACCCCTTTGCTAACGAGAGTACTTCCGAACCCTTTTTCCCATGAGCCAGAACCCAAGGGAATCGACCGATCCGTCGTTTTCTCCCGCTGCCAAGACGATTTAGGTTTAGGACTTGGACGACGCTTTGACGGATCTAATGGATCAATATCTGTCATTAACGATGCTGGGATCTCAGCTAAGAAGCAGGAAGGTCGATTGTACTGTGTTTTGCCGTAAAGCATTCGCATTTCAGCATTACTTAGATAGAGTTTTTCCCTCGCTCGGGTGATAGCAACGTAGCAAAGTCGCCGTTCTTCCTCTAACGCAATAGGGTCCATGAGTGATCGGCTACTGGGGAAAATCCCTTCCTCCATGCCTACTACAAAAACCACCGGGAACTCCAACCCTTTCGCACTGTGCATGGTCATTAGAGCCACCGCTTCTTCCGCTTGATCCAGATCATCAATATCTGCGACTAAGGAAACTTGTTCTAAAAAACCACTTAAGCCCGGTACTGCCTCTTCCTCGTCTACCCCATCATTTAATGCATTTTGGGCCGCCTGAGCCGCTTTAGCATCATACTCAGCTGTTACAGACAGAAACTCTAGCAAATTTTCCAGACGAGTCTCCGCTTCCGGTGTGTTGTCTGCCTGAAGAATCGCTTTGTACCCTGTTTTGTTTAAAATCGCTTCCACCAAGTCTGAAACCGATGCTTCCTTAGAATACGCTATTAAGCTTTGCATCATGTGTGCAAAGCCAACCAAAGGTTTCTTGGCTCGTGTTGGCAAATCCGGAATATACTCTGCCTCCAAAATAGCATCCAACACGGGCATTCCCTGTTCATCCGCATATTCCAATATTTTCTCCAGTGCACTATCCCCAAGTCCACGTTTAGGTACGCCAAGTACACGGGCAAAACTTACTTGATCAGCAGGGTTATACAAGACTCTTAAATAAGCTAAGATGTCTTTAATTTCCATGCGCTGGTAGAATTTCAATCCCGAGAAAACGCGATAGGGGGTAGCACCCTTCATTAAACGTTCCTCAAGAGCCCGCGATTGAGCATTTGTCCGGTAAAGAACAGCAAACTCATTAAAAGGCCTCCCTTCAAGCTCATGTAAACGTTTAATACGCTCTACTACATAGCCCGCCTCATCTCGTTCATCTGATCCTACATAGCACACGACACATTGCCCCTCAGAATTTTCAGTCCAAAGTGACTTTTCCTTACGCCCTTCGTTATTCTTAACTACGGCATTTGCAGCATTGAGAATCTTTTGCGTAGACCGATAATTTTGTTCCAGTTTCATCACTTTCGCTTCGGGATAATCCCGCTCAAACTCGAGAATATTCTGGATATCCGCCCCGCGCCACCCATAGACCGACTGGTCGTCATCTCCTACCACGCAGAGATTACGATACTCACTTGCTAAAAGTTTGATCAGCATATATTGGGCATGATTCGTATCTTGATACTCATCGACCATGATGTACCGGAATTTATCTTGATAATAGCGAAAGACTTGGTTGTTTTGCTGAAAAAGCTGCACCGTAAGCATGATAATATCGTCAAAATCTAGGGCGTTATTGTTCTTTAATCTCTTCTGATACGATTTATAGATGTCAACAACTTTATTCTGAAAATAATCCATAGCCTTAAGGGAAAACTCTTCGGGATCTTGAAGTTTGTTTTTGGCATCACTAATGACCGCAGCAACACCGCGCACTGGGAATTTCTTTTCATCATAATTATGTTCTTTTAAGCAAGCCTTGAGTAACGACTGCTGATCCCCTGTATCGTAAATAACAAAATTCTTAGTATACCCTGACAAATTATCAATCTCACGTCTAAGAATACGGACACATGCCGAGTGAAATGTAGTTACCCATAGTCCATAACCCTCACTGCCTACCAGTGTTGTCACGCGTTCACGCATTTCTTTGGCCGCTTTATTCGTAAACGTGATAGCTAAGATCGCACTGGGTTCTATTCCCTGCGCAATTAAGTGAGCAATTCTATAGGTGAGCACACGGGTCTTCCCCGATCCAGCACCCGCAAGAATTAGAAGCGGTCCCTCTTTATGCTCAGCAGCTTCTCGTTGTACTGGATTCAAATCGTCCATTCTATACATTATAACTACTCCACCTCACTTCTTGTACGTATTATAACATACCTGTACGGTTCTCAGTCACTCAACTTAAGGCAGAAAAATAATTGTTTATTGAGCTATAATGACAAAAATAGAGTCGGCCTAGGCCTCTCTATTTCATTTTCTACTTATACTACTTAAAGTTCTTAAAACTCACAGGTGTTGGTAGTTCGCGGGAAAGAGATCACATCACGGATATTTGACATTCCCGTCAAATACATAATCATGCGTTCAAAACCTAGTCCGTAGCCAGCATGTTTTACGCCGCCATATTTTCGAATGTCGAGATACCACCCGTAGTCCTCTGTGTTCAACCCAGATTCCTTCATACGATTTTGTAATACCTCAAGGCGTTCTTCCCGTTGACTTCCCCCAATAATCTCTCCAATCCCCGGAACCAGTAAATCCATGGCTGCCACGGTTTTATCATCCTCATTAAGCCGCATATAAAACGCCTTAATTCCTTTGGGATAATCCGAAACGAAAACTGGTTTTTTAAAGATTTTTTCTGTCAGGTAACGTTCATGTTCGGTTTGAAGGTCTGTGCCCCAATGAACGGGATACTCAAAGCTAGCATTTTCCTTCTCCAGAAGTTCCACCGCTTCTGTATACGTAATATGCCCGAATTCAGAGCCCAAGATATTCTCCAGCCGATCAAACAATGTCTTATCGACAAAGTTATTGAAAAACGCCATTTCCTCTGGTGCATTGTCCATGACATACTGGATAATGAATTTCATCATCTCTTCAGCTAAATTCATGTTATCTGCAAGATCAGCAAAGGCGATCTCCGGTTCAATCATCCAAAACTCGGCAGCGTGCCTCGGGGTATTCGAGTTTTCCGCTCGAAACGTAGGGCCAAACGTATATACATTGCGAAAGGCCATACAATATGTCTCAACATTGAGCTGCCCGCTAACTGTCAAGCTCGTTTCCCGACCAAAGAAATCTTTAGAGAAATCAACGTTACCGGCTTCATCCTGAGGAGGTTTAGCCATATCTAGGGCGGTTACCCTAAACATTTCTCCTGCACCCTCAGCATCACTTCCTGTGATAATTGGAGTATGTACATAGACATAACCTTTTTCCTGAAAGAATTTATGAATTGCATAGGCAACGACGGAACGCACACGAAATACGGCAGCAAACGTATTCGTTCTAGGGCGCAAATGCGCAATCGTTCGTAAATACTCAAACGTATGCCGCTTCTTTTGCAGGGGATAATCGGCCGCGGATAATGAGAGAACCTCTATATCCTCTGCTTTCAATTCAAACGGTTGCTTCGCTCCAGGTGAAGGAACAAGTGTTCCTTGAATACGCAGGGCAGAACTAATCGTGAGCTTCCCGATTTCCGTAAAGTTGGCAAGACTTTCTTCAAAAACCACTTGAATGTTCTCGAAAAAACTTCCATCATTTATTTCTATAAAGCCAAACGCTTTAGACGAGCGTACCGTGCGAACCCATCCGGATAGTTCTACCTTCTGATTGAGAAACCGGTCCGTCTCTCTGTGAATTTCCTTAACTGTTACCGCTTGCATTATTAATCCTCCTCAAAATATCCCATTGAGGGTCTAAGAATTTCCTAATTATAAATTATACATGATTAAAATCCCAACATCAAATCACAAAACTCTGAACTCAAACACCCTCTCCAATAGCCATGGAGAGGGCGCTAACCTAAACCAATATCAAACTATACCAATCTTCGACGTAAACCCCGGATGCTAATTTCGTGTTCGCCTAGAATATCTGATGTTGCTAGTTGGCTATCTTGAATCTCTAGCAAGATGGCCTTTGTTTCTGTCCTGAACTCTAGTAACCCTGCTGTTTGTTCGAAAATGACTTCTTGCCGTGTTTTAATTTGTTCCACGGAGCTTTCCAAATTCCCCATCCTTGATTTCAGTTCGGCCACATCTGTCTTAAGCTCTGCAACATCTGTCTTAATGCCTTTTATGTCTTGTCCCATCTCAGTCAGGCGATATAGGATCTCTTTCATTTCGCTCATAGTTTACCCCCTTCGCACAAATATTGAGATTCTAAGATAAACCAGCTTGTCTCAATTATAATGCAGAAGATCAGCTCGTTCAAGCCCTATCTTCAAATTTTTTACATTCCTATGAGTTAGACTAAAACGTTTCATCCACATCAATACCCGCCATTTTAATCAGATACATGGCATTGCGCGTAGTTGAAATCCCAGGCCGAAGTTTGTAGTCAAAATGAATTTCATCATTTTTATAAAACTCCCGGAAATGATAGTTTCTGATTTTTCGTTCACTTTCACGTTCGAGATCGCCTAATTCCAAATCATGAGTTGATACCATTCCCATGGCCCCAGCCTTGTCCAATTGCCGAATCAAGACCTTAGCCCCTGCATGTCGGTCTTGGGAATTAGTCCCCTTGAAGATCTCATCTAATAGGAAGAAAATCTTTCTTTCTGTTTTAGAAGCGATAACAATCTGTTTTATTCGCAATAATTCTGCGTAGAATGACGAAATATTTTCCCCAAGATTATCACTTACACGCATACAGCTATATATGTGCATCCTCGAACAATTGAAATTCCTAGCACACACCGGCGCACCAGCATAAGCTAATACCAGATTAATCCCCACAGTGCGAAGCAAGGTGCTCTTTCCTGACATGTTCGAACCAGTAATTAATAAGATGCCAGAACGCTTCTCAATAGCTAAATTGTTAGACGTCGAATTACTCAAGAGGGGATGTCCCATATCGACTGCAACAAAACCCGAATCTTCCGAAACAATTTTAGGAAATGCCCACTCTTGGTGGTCAAAGCTAATAATCGCTAGGCTTGCTAATCCCTCTAGTTCTGCGATTGTATCCACCCAACGACCCAGAGAACGACCAGACTTCTCTTTCCAAGATTCTAAGCCGATCATACACTGGATATCCCAGAGGGTAAAAATGTTAATGACTAAAAACATCGAATTACCTCGATTGGATATAAGCTCAGCCAAACCCGAAAGCTTCCTTATTTGTTTGTAGGCTGCCTGACCATCTCTATCATATAACCCTTTCTTCAAATCTTGCAGATATTCCGAATTAAATGTCCGCTTTTCAAACCGTTCCAGCATTTTCTCATAAATTCTAAGACTAGCCTTATAAACATAAACCGCTTCAAGCGCTTTGCCCCTTTGCTTTCCCGCAAAGAGTATGATCGTCTGAATAAGAAAACCCATCAGTGGATACCAATAGGATACTTTGGATGTCAGAAAATAAAGAAGTAAAAATGTAAGCGTGATTATCGGGAGCGCTCTGGCTAGAATGATAATTCCAGGTCGCAGATAGGTTGTGTCATAGGTCTTCGCCCATTCTATAATGCGTGTTGGAGAACTTAGCGGGCCCTTTGTTGCCCCTACCTCCGCCATAAACCGATGTCGCCAAGCAAGATTTATGGCCAACTCCTTGATTGCTGTTTGTTTCTTTTGAATGACACTTCTCTCTACTGGAGGTTGAGTCAACCACTCTTTCAGTTTTCCCCTTCCCCTAAAGGTCTTTGCCGTATTAATCCACTGGAAAAGGGAGCTAGATCCAAAAATGTCAAGATCTTCTGAATATGGGTGAGCGGGGTCTTTAAAGTCTTCTCCCGTGTCATGAAAGGCTTTCCACTCTCCGGTTAATCGTTTCATGGCTTGATCATAGATATCATGAAGCACATAAATATAGTTTTGCTTTGTTCTAAACTTTTGATGCCAAAAGACGAGCGTTGCAAAAGAGACCATAGTTAAGAGAATGACACCAAAACCTAAAGAAGCTCTTTGAGTCATATAAAGGAAAACCGCCACTGCACCCCCTGCTAAGAACAGGGCTAGCCTTACATTACTTAATCGGTTCAGCGTTTGGGTAAGTTTTTCTAACCGCTGCGCGTAATACATCCTTCGTTTTTCATACTGTTCTTTTGGCCCTTCCAAATGAGTTATCCCCCTACCTTAACTAATATTAGTTTCGATCTTACTATACCTTATTTCGCTTGGTGTCGCCAAAAACCTTCTCATAAGTTCGTTCTTTCCTAATGATTTCTTGGATGTTATACTAAGCATTGGAGGGATTAGCGTGAAAAATACTATGGAACAAAGTAAATCGGCGATTACTTTACTGGCACTGGATTCTCTTTCTATTTATAGAGGACTATTAAAAGACGAAGTCCTAATTAGACTGAAAGAACTACTTAGTTACCTAGACAAAAAAGACGTCGTGCTTCGAAAAGTAATAAATTTGTACAATGAATTTTATTTTGAATTAGCAAAAAGTGATACTATCTCATTAGCAGACTATATCATAGACAAAATAACATTTGATGAGAATCCATTTACATTTAAGACCCAAGCTGGGCTGGGAAGTGACTCTGATAGTTTTCTTGAAAAGGCTGTTTCTAATGATTTAAAAGGTCTTCAACTAGTTTCAAAGCTGGATCCATCGATGATCAAGGCTGAGCTAAGCGAGTTGTTTGAAGACAACAGTTCTAAACTAATTATTGAGGGGCTTCCTGATTGGGTATTAGAAAGTCAGCCCACCGGGAGCCCTAATCATATACAACGAGTGAAGAATAAGTTCAAGTCATGCCAACGGTGGGATGAGTGTATAGAGAACCTTAGAAATTTCCACAAAACCTATGGTTGCGGTATATATGCTCGCTATATTGCCTTTGTTTGGGAAAAGACGGATGGACACGGTTACCTGAAAGGAATCGATAGTCCAGATACAATCACCTTAAACGACTTGATAGATTACCAAAACGAACGTTCAAGAGTGATTGAAAATACAATTCAGTTTCTAGAGGGCTGCCCCTCTAACAATGTCCTTCTCTACGGTGACAGGGGTACCGGAAAATCATCCACTGTCAAAGCCATACTTAACGCTTATCATAGCCATGGACTGCGAATGCTAGAAGTTCCTAAGGCCTATCTTGCTGATTTCCCTCTAATTATTAGACAACTAAAAAATAGAACCCAAAAGTTTATCATCTTCGTCGATGATCTGGTCTTCGGCGACAATGAGGAAAACTACACTTCGCTAAAGGCTGTTCTTGAGGGTGGCCTTGAAAGTAAAACACCCAACATAGTAATTTATGCCACCTCCAACCGAAAGCACCTGGTCAAGGAGTATTTTAGTGAAAGAGCAGGCTTACAGTCGGGCAACCATAATGAAGAAGTACATGCTGGAGACAGCATGCAGGAAAAGCTATCGCTCGCGGATCGCTTTGGCATTAGTGTGGTGTTTTCTTCGCCGGACCAAAAGCGATATCTGAAAATAGTCGATGGGATTGCTGCAAGCAGAAATTTAAACATCGACAAAGAACGACTACAAAAAGAAGCACTTCAATGGGCACTTTGGTATAACGGCCGTTCTGCGCGGACGGCAAGACAATTTGTTGATTGGATTGAAGGACATGATGCAATAAAGATTCCCAATAATTGATTGAAACCAAAAAAGTGGCTGAGGATTTAATCCTTAGCCACTTTTTTTCTTTAAGTAAAACCGTGGTTGTTCATCCTTCTTTTTAATTTCCCAAGTTATCGTCTTTGTGTTTTTGACTTTACAATTACATGCAAGAGTTATGTAACATAATCCATAGCCTAAAACAGAGAAGAAGATGGCTGTTACGAGAAAATCTAGTCTTCCGATATAGATGTCCTCCCCATAAATATGTCTTTTATTGTTATACGAAAACTGGAACTTTTTTAGGGGGGTCTATTATTCAATTAATTAGACATTTAAAGATATTCCCGATGACGCTCCATTCCCTCAGTTTCTCCTCATATCGTTGAGTATTCGCTGGACTGCAATTTTCACTTCTCATCAATGATCTCCTTTACCTTAAACGTTTCTGAAGTCCGAGCAAATCCTCAATTCTTTCATTCATATACGCATGAGAATCATCTACTCCTTTATTATAAATATAGGGCCCTATATCATTAACAATAAAATCAAGTAATAACTCTGCGCCTAAATTACTAAGTTCTTCATCCCTCTCGTTCCAATAATATCTCTTTAAATGTTCAGCGAGAACCCCTCTAATTTCTTTGGTTAAATCTATTTCCATTTTCAGCAAAGTTATCTCTCCTTTCAATTCAATATTGCAATTATACCCCAAGAATGAGTCAATTCGTACACTGAATTTTCCATACAGGAATGTTACACTCCCTTAGGAGCAAATACTCTTATATTAAGCTCTCTTGCCTTTATTCAAGGTAAGAGGGCTTAATTATGCCTTCCCACCAAATTTCGGTACTTTAAGTCCTAATGTTGATGCTTTTTTAACGAATTCCATTTTATTGTTGGATTTTTATCGAATTATCTATATCTTCTTGTTGTAAAGTGGTATAATATGAGCTTGTAGAAAAATTTATTAATAAAGGACGATTAAAAATGATTAGTACTAGTGGGATCACTTTAAGATTTGGCAAAAGGGCATTATTTGAAGATGTTAATGTGAAATTCCTCCCGGGGAATTGTTACGGGTTAATTGGGGCAAATGGCGCCGGAAAATCGACGTTCTTAAAGATACTATCCGGCGAAATAGACTCTACCAGTGGGGATGTCATCCTAACGCCCGGCGAGCGAATAGGTGTTTTAAAACAAGACCACTTTGAATTTGAAGAGTCCGAAGTGTTGCAAACAGTTATGATGGGGCACTCCAGACTCTATGAAATTATGGTAGCGAAAGATGCTCTCTATGCTAAACCAGACTTTTCTGAAGAGGACGGAATTAACGCCTCCATACTAGAGGGCGATTTTGCTGAACTCAATGGTTGGCAAGCTGAGGCTGAGGCCTCTGAACTATTAATGGGTTTAGGGATTGGCAAGGATCTTCAGAGCCGTAAAATGAAGGACCTTAGCGGGAGCGAAAACGTTCGCGTTCTACTCGCTCAAGCGTTATTTGGTAATCCTCATAACCTGTTACTCGATGAACCTACCAACAACTTGGACCTGCATTCGATCGCTTGGTTGGAAAACTTCCTGTACAATTATGAAAATACGGTCGTTGTTGTCTCTCATGACCGGCATTTTTTGAACAAAGTGTGCACGCATATTGCTGATATCGATTTTGGTAAGATCCAACTATTCGTTGGAAACTATGATTTCTGGTATGAATCGAGCCAATTGGCCCTGAGATTGATGAGAGAGTCCAATAGGAAAAAAGAGGATAAAATTGAGGATCTCCAAAAGTTTATTCAAAGGTTCAGCTCCAATGCTTCTAAAGCAAAGCAGGCAACCTCCCGTAAGAAACAGTTAGATAAGTTGACATTAGACGACATTAAGCCATCGTCTCGTAAATACCCTTATATTTCCTTCACCCCAGACAGAGAAGCAGGCAACAATATCTTGACTGTTAAGGACTTAACCGTAACTGTTAATGGCGAAAAGGTTCTCGACAAAATCTCGTTTATTGTAAATAAAGGTGATAAAATTGCCTTCGTCGGTCCTGACGGTAATGCTAAAACAACCTTGTTTAAAGTATTAATGGGGGAAATTGTCCCAGATGAAGGAGAATTTGTCTGGGGAATTACAACAACTCAAGCCTATCTCCCGCTGGATAACTCCTCATATTTCGAGACCAATTTGAACGTGGTAGATTGGCTGAGACAATTTTCGAAAGATCCCGAAGAATCTTTCGTTCGGGGATTCTTGGGGAGAATGCTTTTCTCCGGAGAAGAGTCGTTGAAACAAGCTAGTGTTCTTTCTGGTGGAGAAAAGGTACGCTGCATGCTTTCCCGAATGATGCTTAGCGGGGCTAACGTACAAATATTGGATGAACCTACCAATCATTTAGATATGGAGTCAATTACTGCTCTCAATAATTCTTTAACGAACCTCGATGGGAATGTGCTATTCGTCTCCCAAGATCACCAGTTTGTCCAAACTATTGCTAACCGTATCATTGAAATCACACCCAAAGGTCTGCTTGATCGAACGATGACGTTTGATGAATATCTTGAAAATGAAGATGTTAAGGTCTTGCTAGAAAAATTATATAGTTAATTTGACTTCTAACGCTTCATTAGTTATACTGATGGGAGCTCGTTAATACTAGTGGATTTAAGCAAACCTTCTCTATTGCCTAAGGCTCCGGGAAGAAGTTGGTGAACTTGCCATGGTGCACGGGTAATATATTTAGTGGAGGTTTTTTTATAATGTTTAATGACAAAGTGCTAAGTTGCAAAGACTGTGGTCGGGATTTCGATTTTTCAGCATCTGAACAAGAGTTCTATGCTGAAAAAGGGTTCACTAACGAACCTGGACGTTGCCCTGAGTGCCGTGCAGCTAAAAAAGAACAAACCAGAAACCAAGGCGGCGGTGGCTATTCACGTCAACAACGTGAAATGTTCCCAGCTGTTTGTGCTACTTGCGGTAAAGAAACTACGGTTCCTTTCCAACCTTCTGGTGACAAACCTGTATACTGCCGTGAGTGCTATCAACCCCGCACACGCAGCAACTGGTAAATCGTACTAACAGAACCCCTCATAGGCTTTAGAGCCTATGAGGGGTTCTACTTTATTCCAGATAACTGTATTGTACTCATCCTCCCTTATTACCCAGAATAGATAAGAAATAACTCGGCTACGATCCTCTTATTTTATATACTTTCTGACTGGTAATCTGGTAATATAGAAGGCCCAAGATGATTATCCATCTTGGGCCTTCTGTATTTCTTAAAACTATCTAAATTACTGTGTACTTGCTGTCGGTTAGGTGGTCGGCGTGGTGGTTGGTGTCGTTGATTTTTCTGGAGCTATTCTGCTTTCCCAACCCCCATGGCCACCACGCATGCCCTTGCCCATATCTCCCGGCACAAAGGTTCCACTCTCCATAGCCTCTGCTTGAACTTTTAACTGAGCTTGTGCTGCGTCACTCCAGGTTTTAATCTGGTCGGCAGTCAATTTACCGTTCTTCTTCATAGCATCTACTTGAGCCGTCAAGTGAGCTTGTGCTTGCTCAGTCCAAACTTTAATCTGGTCTGCAGTCATGGGTTGACCGTTCTTGAATTGCGTAGCATCGCCGCGCATCCCTTTGCCCCTACCACCCATACCTGGACCGAAAACCTTGCCTTCCGCAAAAGCTTGGTCGCTAGATTGTTGGCGTCGTTCAATAAATTTCTTCATCGCGCCCGCCTGTTCTGGGGTTTTATACCCAGCCTCCACTTCCTTGTCTGCAATTTGTTTCTGAATTCCAAACATTTGCTGCGTCAAAGCCTTAATTTCAGCGAGCTTGTCTGGATCTGGTGCACCAAAAGCAACCGTGGCTCCCCCAATCAATAACACAACACTTAGTACACCTGCTGCGAGTTTCTTTTTCATACAATTCCCCCTTATCATTCGTTACCGATTAAATCTTCTGAATATCCTCATCGGTACACTATTAGCATAACCATCAATTATGTTTAAACTGTGAAATGGTCTTTAAGAAATTGTCAGCTTTTAGTAAAGAAAACGTCTTTTCCCTTTAATTGATATTATAGCGCCGCATTTTTTCGTAAAGCCAGGAACGTGAAATTCCCAAGAGCCGGGCAACCTCCGACTTGTTTCCCTTCATCTTTAGTAAAGCTTTTTCCAAGGTTTCTTTATCCAAGTGCTCATGAGCATTTTCCAAGTTCCACCCCTTCGCCGACGGTAAGGAGACTTCTAGGTTCCGTTCCCTGAGGTAGAAAGGCAAATCCTCCAATTCCAGTATTTCTCCGGAGGCAAAATTAACCGCCCTTTCAATAGCATTTTTTAATTCCCGTACATTCCCCGGCCAACGATGATCCATGAGGATTTTGTGTACGGCTGGGGAAACGCCGGCAATCTGTTTGCCGAAATCTGTATTTAGTCGTTCCAAGAAAACATGAACGAGGGGAATGATGTCCTCCGACCGCTCGTACATGGGGAGGATATGGAAATGGATCACATTAAGGCGGTAATAGAGGTCACCACGGAACTCACCACACTCCACCTTCTGTATAAGGTCCTTATTGGTTGCTGCTATGATCCGCACATCTACTTGCATGGGTTCATTGCACCCTATATGTTCAAAGTTCTTATCCTCGAGCACCCTCAGAAGCTTGCTATGCAAATTAAGAGACATATCCCCAATCTCATCCAAGAAAAGGGTACCTCCGTTAGCGATGGCAAATTTACCCGCTTTGCCCCCTTTTTGTGCCCCAGTGAACGCACCACTTGCATACCCGAAGAATTCAGACTCCAGAAGGTTTTCCGGAACGGCGGCGCAATTAACTTTGACATAGGGGCCTTTACGGCGGGGACTTGCCTGGTGAATCGCTTCTGCGAATAATTCCTTGCCGGTGCCGCTTTCCCCCGTCAGCATAATCGTGGAATTCCCCCGTGCAGCCATCTCAGCTTCTTGCTTTAAGCGTCGCATATCTTGATTAATCGTGACGATTTGGTTAAACGTTACAGCAAGCCTAGCTACGCCCGCCTTTTCCTTGTAAAATTTCAGTTCATGGTCCATTTGAGCTAGTCTCTCGGCAACCTCTTTCACTTCTTCCAGCTTTTGAAAGATGATTTTCCCTACCGCCCCGATGATCTTGCCCTGGCGCACGATCGGTAGGCGAGAGACAATGTAGACTAGACCGTTAATGACTTGGATTTCATTAATTTCCGCCATTCCAGTCTTTAATGTCCGGAGAATGCGAGTATTTCCCATCACTTGATCTACTGGTCGCTGCAAAAGCTCTTTTTCCCGCTTACCAAAAAAGTGACAGGCTGCCTCATTGACTAACGTGATTTTACCCTCGTCGTCCACGACAAATATTGCTTCGTAGGCAATGTTGGTGACAGTGAGCAACGTCTCGTACAAGCGTTTGGTCACATCTAATTCCAGGGCGACTTGATCAAAATCAGTCAACGCCTGAAAGACAACCACTGCCCCCGCCCTCTCACCTACCGGGCTAATATTGCATAGAACATTCACCTTATTCATTTCAGTTTGCATTCCGACCAAGTGTTGCGACTGTTGGAGCACCACACTCAGATCCAAACTTGGAAAAACGCTGTCGAACAAACATCCTTTGAGTGTCTCTTGCTTCATATTAAGTATTTTCTCGCCTGAGGGATTCATCTGCTGAATGCGGTTGTTTCTATCCACGAAAATGAGCCCGTTAGGCATGGCCTGGTACACAGTGTTGAGTTCGGTGGCTAACAGCTCCGCCTCTTGAAATAGCGCCATAATCATGTCCACCTTAGTGAAAACTCCAAGTACTTTACCATCTTTGTCTACCACTACGCCCGTTCCGACCGAGCTCTGTTTCACCCGCTGTTCGATCTCATTGAAAGGCGTATTAACTTCTACTGTGACTACCTGACTAGTGAAATGTCGCTGAATCGTTTCAGACGGTTCAGCTCCTGCCATAAAGGCATCCAGCACATTGGCTTTGGTAAAGATCCCAATTAGCGCTCCTTCTTCATCCACCACTGGTAAGGCGTCCAGCTTAGTCCAGCGCAAAAGTGCCACCCCCTGCCCTAGATTATCTTTGGGATGTAGAAGCGGAACATCCCGAGTCATCCTATCGCTCATTAGCAAACTAGCTCACCTCACCATTATCCTAGGAACGATACATTCATCTTCACGAACCTTTTCAAGGTTCCTTTCGGTTTAGTTCTCCCCTCCCACCATTGATTCCTCTTATTTGTCAGAAATTTCATGTATTAGAATTAGGGCCCCTCGTCGTCCGAGGGGCCCTAATTCATTATCCCTTTAAATTGATAACCGTTCAATCTCCGACTCAGTGAACCCCGCCTCCCGTAAAACCTCCCGTGTCTGTTCTCCAAACCCAGGAGGAGCCAGATCTGGAAATTCCATTTCCTCTGGGAATTTGAGTGGATTTCCCACACTTTCTACAGTACTACCTTGAGGATGACTGAGGGAAGTAAAAAGACGGCGCGCCTTGATTTGTGGATGCTCGCGAACTTTTGACGTTTCCAAAATTGGCTCACAGCAAACGTCTTTATCGCTAAAGAAGCTTGACCATTCCTTCTGGGTCCTACTTTTAAAGATCTTTTGTACCTCCCCCAATAGGTCCGTATCGCGATCAAACTGCTTACCCACGAGCTCGGGGCGTTCTACAAGCTGGCAGAAAGCTTGCCAAAATTTGGGTTCTAATGCTCCAATACTCATATATAGACCGTCCATAGTTTCATACACGCCGTAGTAGACTTCTCCACCGTTCAAGATCCCTTCCCCCCTCTTCATCGGGGAATCGGTGGCTGCCTGCTGGGCATAGAGCATTGCCATCCAGGACACTACCCCATCCAGCATAGAAACGTCAATATATTGCCCCCGACCCGTTTGCAGTCGAGCAATGTAGGCGCTCAAAATCCCAGTCACGGCCATAAACGCACCGCCCCCAATATCCGCCACCTGTACCGCTGGAAGTACGGGCGCTCCCCCAGCCAGCCCAGTGAGCCCCAGCGCCCCGCTTATGGCCATGTAATTGATATCATGACCTGAACGCTGGCTATAAGGCCCGGTCTGGCCATAACCTGATATGGAGCAGAGGATCACTGAGGGGTTTGTTTTTGACAATTCCTTAAAGCCAAGGCCCAAGCTATCCATCACTCCGGGTCTGAACCCTTCCAGAACGATGTCGTACTTAGCTAGAAGACGGAGAAGAGCTTCTCGTCCTTCCGTACTTTTCAAGTTCAGCTTAAGGCTCTTTTTATTCCGGTTCAGTGACCAGAAAAGAGCACTTTCCTTTGTCCCAGGAAGATCGGGTTTCATCCAGCGCAGGTAATCCCCTTGCCAAGGATCTTCCACTTTCAATACTTCTGCTCCGAGGTCAGCCAATAATTGACTGGCATACCCACCAGGCAGAAGCCGAGTTAAATCCAGGATTCGCACCCCGTTTAAGAGCTGATACATCCATCCCATTCCTCCCTAATCAAAGCCCTAACTTGCGAGCAATGATGAGCTTCATAATCTCTGATGTTCCCGCGAAGATGGTATGCACCCGCACATCACGGTACTGCCTAGCAATGGGGTACTCTTCCATATATCCATACCCACCGTAGAGCTGGAGGCAGTTGTAGGCCACTCGATTGGCCATCTCGCCGATCCAGTATTTGGCCATGGAAACTTTAGTTACAATCTCCTGCCCTGCCATATGGTCAGCGATCAAGTTATCTACAAATACCCGTCCAATTTCTACTTCTGTAGCCATTTCAGCGATTTTAAAAGAGTTATGCTGGAACTTTCCAATAGGCTGGCCAAAAGCCTCCCGGGTCTTGACATAAGCGATCGTATCAGTTAGCATTCGCTCCGCCAAACCCTGAGAACCTAGGGCAGATATCAGGCGCTCCTGTTGGAGCTTTTCCATCAGATAAGAAAACCCCTTACCGTCTTTACCCAAGAGATTAGCCACTGGAACCCTGCAATCCTCGAAAAAGAGTTCCGCGGTATCCTGGCTGTGCATCCCCAACTTGTTCATTTTTTTACCCTTAGAGAAGCCGGGTGTCCCGTCTTCCACCACTATCAGGCTGATTGACTTACTGGCCGACATCACCCCCGAGTCAGTCTTGACCGCCACGATGATTAAATCGGCGAAAATTCCATTACTTATAAAGGTCTTTGCCCCGTTGATAATGTACTCGTCCCCATCCCGGACAGCGGTAGCCTTCATACCCAGAAGATCGGAGCCTGCCTGGGGCTCTGTCATGGCGATGGCCAGAATTTTCTCCCCCCTAGCACAGGCGGGAAGCCAATCGCCCTTTTGTTTTTCTGTACCATAAGCCTGTATATAGGGAGCAATAATGTCACTATGCAATCCAAGCCCGATCCCAACTCCAGCTTTAGCTAGTTCCTCGCTTATGATGGCTGAGAAGCCGAAATCCGCCCCCGAACCACCGTATTTTTCTTCCAGCCAAGGACAAAGGTAACCCTGCTCTCCCATACGTAGCCATACCCAGCGGGGAATCTCCCGCAGTTCTTCCCACTCTTCAATATGGGGAGAGAGTTCCTTTTCCACAAACTTTATGAAGGCTCGACGAAACATTTTGTGTTCTTCCGAATATACGTCCATCTTACAGTTGTCCCTTCCTTCTCACCCTTGGCGTCCCCTCCACTTCACCTCGGTTGCATACGGATAGCCCCATCTAAACGGATAGTACTACCATTAAGCATTGGGTTTTCTATAATGCTTTTGACCAAAAGGGCATATTCTTCCGGAAAGCCCAGTCGAGACGGGAAAGGAGTCATTGCGCCTAGGGACTTACGTGCCTCCTCTGGCAAGGAATCAAACATCGGGGTTTCAAAGAGACCCGGTGCAATTGTCATCACACGAATGCCGTGGACCGCCATCTCCCGAGCAATAGGCAGAGTCATACCTACAATACCCCCTTTAGAAGCGCTGTAGGCTGCCTGCCCGATTTGTCCTTCAAAGGCAGCCACAGAGGCAGTGCTGATCATCACACCTCGCTCCCCCCCTGCGTTGGGCTCATTGCCCACCATTTTTTCTGCCGCTAAGCGAATCACATTAAAACTACCAATAAGGTTCACCTGTAGAACCTTTGAAAAACTTTCCAGGGCATGAGGTCCTTTCTTGCCCAGCACCTTTTCTGCAACCCCAATCCCAGCGCAATTCACAACAACATCCACACGACCGAACTGCTTAATTGTATTTTCCAGTGCCGCCTGTACGCTCTCTGCGCTGCTAACGTCCGTCTTCTGAAATAAGACACTTTCCCCCAATTCGGTAGCCAATTTCTCGCCTCTCTCCACCGCTAGATCGAGAATCATTACCTTACCTCCGTCATTGACTATCCTTCGCACGGTCGCCTCACCTAAACCTGAGGCTCCACCGGTAACAAACGCTACCACCTGCTTCATATCCATCGCACCTTGCTCCTTTCTTAGAGTCTTTAGTTTAGCCGCTCGATGATCGTGGCATTAGCCATTCCATACCCCTCGCACATGGTTTGGAGGCCATAGCGACCGCCAGTTCGTTCCAGTTCGTGCAGCATAGTCGTCATCAGCCGGGCTCCACTGGCACCCAGTGGATGGCCTAGGGCAATGGCCCCGCCGTTTGGATTGAGTTTCCTAGGGTCAGCTCCAGTTTCTATTAGCCATGCCATTGGGACTGCTGCGAAGGCTTCATTCACTTCGAAAATATCAATGTCCTCAAGTCCAAGGCCTGCTTTAGCCAACACCTTGGCGGTGGCCGCTATGGGACCCGTCAGCATCAGGGTCGGATCCGAACCCAAGACACTCCGAGCTATTATGCGAAAGCGGGGTTTGAGTCCTAGTTCTTCCGCCTTCTCCCTAGACATGACCAGCACAGCTGCCGCTCCATCTGAAATCTGGCTGGCATTTCCAGCTGTGACCAGACCGTTTTCTTGGAAAGGCGCCTTTAGACTAGCGAGCTTTTCCATACTAGTACCCCGTCGTGGGCCCTCGTCCATTTTTATTATGGCATGGTTGCCATCCGGAAGGACTACGCTCACTGGCATAATCTCCCGTTCGAAACGACCTTCTTCTTGAGACTTAACTGCCTTCTCATGGCTTTCTAAGGAGAATTCGTCCATCTGTTGCTGGCTGAGACCCCATTTCTCCGCGATCCGCTCCGCCGAGAGACCCTGATTAATAATCTCATAACGTGAAGTTAACTCTAGTGATGGCTCCATCCCCTTAAAGTTAGAACCCATTGGAACCCGGGACATGTTTTCTACGCCCGCGGCCACAACGACCTCCATGTCCCCGGCCAAAATTGCCTGAGCAGTGAAATGAACGGCCTGCTGACTGGAGCCACACTGACGATCAATGGTCAAACCCGGGACATGTTGCGGATAATCTGCAATCAGAGCTGCTTGACGTCCGATGCAACCTGCCTGTTCTCCAGCTTGGGAGACACATCCCATCAACACATCCTCTACCAAGGTCGGGTCTACTCCCGCCCGCTTGACGACCTCGCTCAGAACAAGTCCCGCCAAATTCTCGCTACGAAAACCGCTCAAAAATCCATTTCTCCGTCCTACAGGGGTTCTCACTGCTTCTATAATTACTGCTTCTCTCATATTCCTAACCACCCTTTCCCATTACAACGGTTTTTACTATTTCTTTCCCTGTTTTATACATCCATGGTCCGTAAAGTATTATCTCTAAACACTTTCTTTCAAGCGTTCTCTCAATGGAGCCTTAAGGATCTTTCCGGTCGGATTACGAGGGATGGCGTCTATAAGTTCCATCCGCTCCGGCCACTTGTAGATTGCTACTCCCTGATCATGCATAAAGGCTTTAACTTCAGCCAAATCAAGAACTTCTCCCGGTTGCGCCACCACGAAAACACACGTCCTTTCACCAAAAACATCATCAGGCATTCCTACAGCCGCCACATCCGTAATTTTAGTGTGACTCATCAAGATATTCTCGACTTCCTGAGCGCTGATGTTTTGGCCCCCACGAATGATGATATCCTTTTTCCTATCAAAGAAACTGATACAATTCCCCTCGCGAATTTTAAACAAATCTCCAGTATAAAAAAACTTGTCTTGATCAAAGGATTTAGCTGTTAAATCCGGGCGCTTATAATACCCTGGAAAGACATTTGGACCTTTATAGGCCAATTCACCCACCGCCCCTGCTTCTGTGAGTTCCTGACCCGTAGCCGGATCCACTATTTTAGTCTCTATCCCCTCTACCGCCGATATCCACGTTGACCCGACCTTACCAAATTGCGGCAAATGATCGACTCTTTCCTCCATATTCGGGACATCCCCAGGACCGGAAATGATCCCAGTACCTTCATTTTGCCCCCATATATTCCCAATATCGATATTCCATCTTCGTTTGAACTCCGTCATGGCAAACAAAGATAAGGGTGCAGATCCTAAAGTAATGGACCGTACGGAACTGAAGTCAAACTGATCCGCATTCGGATGCTTGGCAAGCAAGTTGGCCACCGCAGGGACCAGCAGCGTATAGTTAACCTTTTCCTGAATCATCTGCTGAACAAAAACCTGGGGATTAAAAGGATGGTGGAGGACATAAGTCCCTCCAAGCATCAACCACGGAACGAAGGTGGTACCCAGAGATGCCATATTAACCAAGGGTCCGGCGGTAAACTGCACATCTCCTTGGTGAATGTCAGCCGCCTGAATCGACATCTTACACTGAAAAATCCAGTTGTTATGACTCATCGGGCATCCCTTTGGATCGGCCTCTGTTCCAGAAGTCCAGCACAGTGTGAAAATATCATTGGCCTCCACGTTATTCTGCTGTAATACTCGCTCATCGACTTTGACATCGTCCCCCTGCGCCCAGTCCTTGACGGTTTCCAGACTTATGCAATGCTCGAGTCCAGGTAGTGTCTTCTGTAGCTCTCGCCCCATCTCCCCGTGCAAAGTATCTCTAAATTCGCTGATTGTGATGAAAACTTTTGCTTCCGTGAGCCTGACTATATAGTCTAACTCCTTGAGACGCCACTGCATCGGTATCGGAGAAATTATTGCGCCCGTTCGGGCAATTGCCAGATAAAGCATAGCCAATTCCCAAGTATTAGGAAGTTGAACGATGACGATATCATCTTTTTTGATTCCCAAAGTACTGAGAGAACTGGCTACCTTCTGCACAACGTCATCTAACTCTAGGTAGGTTAATCTTTCCGGGGCCGTACCTGTCAGTTCCTCTCGATTAGGTGGGTCCACTAGGGCAGTGTGTTCTGGCAGGTTCTCCACATGCTCCTGAAAATAATCGAGAAGTGTCTTAGTCCCCCACCATCCTTTGTGGGTGTACTCTTCAATCTGTTTATTCAGCGACAGGATCATTTCTCATCTCTCCTCTCTAAATATTCTGAATCTTATACTCATATCCCTGCTTTTTATATGTGCTAAATGCAAATCCTATGCCACTACGTCCTAGGTACCTTCTTCAGGCAGTTTTTGAACCATATAGGAAACTTACTTCAGTTGGAGTGGTGGATAACCATAGACTAAATTAAAAGAATCTTCTTAGAGTTGTCTAGTCGCAACTGTCCTGAATGACGGACAAGTGGCAACACAATGGACACTCTCTTCCTTTCTACCGCACCTACGAACAGCTAACCAGTGGTTAATGATTAATGGCATGAATATTGCAAATATTCAGACTGTAGCGACCCAATTTTATGGCAAGGAGTGATTGACTATGATGGCCTATGATCTCACCTTACGAGCAGTCCTGGAGAGAAACCACGCTGGTTGTTCTCGTATCGCGCCCTAAAAGCACCATGGGGGACATGACCGCCACTCTATTTGGAAACTAGACTGTGGAAAATAAAGAGGAGGATTCTTATGATCACGAATGCACCGCTGACCACCCACGAAAGGGAGCATTACAATACGCTCAATGAAAATAACGTCCGTTTCCTACGTAGCCGCTATAACCGAATCAATCGCTGGGTTGTGGCTGATATCGTCGGACGAAGCGCACATCGTTACCCGAACAAACCCGCCATAATTTACCGAAACACCACACTTACCTACCAACAACTGGAGCAACAATCTAACCAGGTTGCAAATGCTTTGATCGACTTAGGTATTCAAAAATACGACAGAGTTGCCATACTCGCCCACAACACAATCGACCATGTCCTTACTTGGCTAGGTACTGCTAAAGCTGGTGGAGTCTACCTTGCAGTCAATTATCTACTCCTCGGTAAAGACATAGTACTATGTCCCCTCTGTCAAGACAAAGATTTTCAGTTTGTTAGTGAACCAGATAATACCAATTGAAATGTGCTGATCACAGCAACATTATGGAACAGGCAGTTATTTGCTGGGTAATTGGTCAGCGG
>Ga0209587_1000040_pt1 | contig 56940 bp, 52 predicted proteins | sample NGEPerD_2_FD_184512 | JGI IMG/M metagenome (GOLD analysis project Ga0209587, IMG submission 184512) | Arctic peat soil microbial communities from the Barrow Environmental Observatory site, Barrow, Alaska, USA - NGEE PermafrostL1-D... | ecosystem: Environmental > Terrestrial > Soil > Wetlands >...
GTGTAATACGTGAAAAATGTATTTCTTAAAGTCATTCCTACTATGCTGCTCACCGTTGTTAAATTGGCTAATAGTGGCGTGATGTAAGTGCTCAGGGAATTGTAAGCATTATCGTAGTTTGTTTTTTCTGTTGTTATTCCAAATGAAACAGCCAGGGCATCGTTGATAGGTAATTCTCCCTGAATATCCGTCCATTCCTTCAGTGTTGTTTTCTTCTCGACCGGAGTAAGGCTCGAATCACTCCCGATCTGATCCAATAACTGTTGAGCGTTCCACGCGTTTGTTACTCCCAGGGTTGCCTGAGTCTGCGCCGTAGCTGCATTGGCGAGCGCTGAGTTGGCAGTTCCATTCGCCGTATTTGCTTGGGTCTGCGCCGCCCCTGCTGCTGTGTTTGCGGTATTTGCAGTTGACTGCGCTGCTGCTGCGTTCGTGACTCCAAGATTCGCTTGCGTTTGTGCGGCGAGCGCATTTGCTACCCCGAGGTCTGCTTTGGTCTGAGCTGTGGCAGCGTTCGTGACTCCAAGATTCGCTTTGACCTGCGCTGTCGCTGCATTCGTCACTCCAAGGGTCGCCTGGGTCTGCGCTGTCGCTGCGTTCGCGACTCCAAGGTTTGCCTGAGTTTGTGCCGTGGCGGCGTTGGTTGTTGCCGTTGTTGCTGATGTTTGTGCAGAATTCGCGAGTGTTCTAGCTTCGGCTGCAATCGCATTTAGTAAGTTCGTTCTTGAGTCATAATAGGCTTTATAATTTGCTCGAAATGTGACCCCGTTGATATCGCTTGTCGTCGTCAGAACGGATAATAGTGGATTGATATAGGTATTGAGTGCGCTGTACGCATTATCATACGTTGTTTTCTCGGTCGTGATTGCGAACGTGATAGCCTGGGCATCGTTCAGTATGACCTCTGAAACAATGGAGTCCCATTCTTTTTTTGTGATTTGTTTTTCCTGGGCTGTTAGTTTATTGTCGTTTGTCATTTCTCCAAGTGCTGTATTCGCCGTCGACGCATTTGTAACTCCCAGGTTTGCTTGGGTCTGTGCGGTCGCTGCATTTATGGTTGCGGTGTTTGCCTGCGTTTGTGCTGCGGCGGCGTTCGTTACTCCCAAGTTTGCCTGTGTTAGTGCGGCTGCTGCATTGGTTACTCCTGCGTTCGCCTGGGTCTGCGCTGTTGCTGCGTTCGTCACTCCTAGGGTCGCCTGGGTTTGTGCCGTAGCGGCATTTGTGACTCCTAGATTAGCTTGGGTCTGCGCTGTTACTACATTAGCTTCTGCTGTATTTGCGGCTGTCTGCGCTGCCGTCGCCGCCGCTAGAGCATTGCCCGCCGTCGTATTTGCGGCGCTCGGATCATATCCTGGGTCGAAGGTGCTTCCTGGTCCAATCTGTAGGAAGTCTGCTTTAATTTTCCCGGAGGTGATAAGGTCTGCGGTGAAGCCTGATCCATTCCCGAACGTTCGAAAATTCCATGATCCGTCGGGGTTCTTCGAGTTTGCTATCCCAAAGACTCCGCCGCCCAGCTTCATGGCCTTCGTCGCGGTGATTGGGTCCGGCGTATCATAGACCATAATTCCGTCATTAGCGCTAAATACTACATAGCCCCCGGCGGACCGTAGCTCGCTGGTTAAGTCATAGATCGCTGGGTCGAGAACTGAAGGCACGAGGGCTGCTGCGTTATCCCAAATCCCCGCGTTATTTTGCACTTGTTGGTTCACTCGGTTTTGAAAGGCCTGATTCGATGCTAGATCCTGCCTAAAGTTACCTAGCACAATTTTAGTTTTATCAAACTCTAAATGATTCCTTTGGATCTGGATAACCCTGACAAATAACTGTAATGGTGGTACAAAATTATTATCAATAGCCACCACTACGTCCCCGATCCTTACAGCTTCGTGATCGTAACCCGGAGAAATTTGTTCCAATGATACCGCGTCAAATTGGTAGCTAACTACAGGCACTTTGGCAATTTGTAGAGCTGCTTGGGTTTTAGTAAGTAACCCTGCAGGATCGGCTTCTTGGCTGTCGTCAAAGACGCCGAATCTATGCTTGATTCCCTTTATGCCGTACTGTGCTAGGGCTGCAACATCTTCAATATACTCTTTGCCTCCGTTGATAGACGCGAAGTTCAGACGAACTCCTTCAGTAGTCGCTTGGCCCCTTCCGTACATAGCGGTATAAAGGCCTGTAAAATCGACCTCGCGTTCTATCTTTAGCAGATCCTTGCCAAATACAAACTGTTTGCCCGTGGTATTTCCTCTTTGATCAACTAGGTCGACATATCTGTGAGTGATTATGTTGTTAGTAATATCTATTCGAAACTGTAGCTCACCTTTCCAGGTTGCCGCTATTTGCTGTAAGCAAGCCAGCGCAGTTTGATAGCTGAAGACAGTGGTTTGGAGGCCAAGATTTACGACGTTACCGACTTCCCATCGACTTTGTAAGAGTGCAGATGTTACGGCCAACCACGCCGAAGTTCCATCACCGCCCCCCGAAGGGACAATATCACCGAGCAACTCGTAAAACGCATGGTCGCAGAAGGCTTGCTTTATCGTGGCCGTATCATCTGTGTCTACGATCCGTTTTACCTCGAATAATTGCCATTCGGAGTCGAGGTCCTTGAAAGCCACTAGGCTGCCTTCTATCACAAATTGTGCGTCGGTATGGTCAGCCGGGATTGCAAATGTGAAGGTGTTTTCAAGGTTGATCTTCTCGTCGTGAACAGCGTTGAAAAAGGGACAGGCCGTCCCATCGTTAGAAAGGACAGCCTGAAGAACTTCGTTCTTGTCAAATACTAATAACCCCACTTATGCTTCCTCCTTTTTACAGCCATCGGGCGTTATAGCTTACCACAGGTGTCGCAGCCCCTACTGGCGAAGGAGATATGACTGACGCTCCTGCGGGTATAGAGAAAAATCGGCTACTCAAATCAAGTTTGTCCATAACCCGCAGACCGTTGACTGTAACCTTACTCAAAGCCATGTCTATAACAAGGACATCGCCAATAATAAAGTTACGTACAATCCTTACATATAGCGCTGCTAACAGCACTTTGTACTCCGTAGCCGTAGCTGTAAATGTTGCTGTTATGATAGGGAATACGGGTGCTGTTCCTAGATTGTTAACTGCTAGCGCAGAGGAGGTTGCCACGATAGAGTAAGCATAGGGCTCGCATCGGAATATAAGCGTGAATTTACCCATTCCGGGAGTTTTCAATTTATCTAGTCCAACCACCCCGTCATATTTAACCCAGTAAAATTTGTCCGGTTCATCGTCAAAGATAAGCCGGACCTTTTGTTTGCTGTAAACCCATGCAGATATTTGGCGCTTAGTGGTCATTAGATCCACTGTGTTTGCTGTCAAGAATCCGCACTCGATCGGGATGATTCCATCAACCAGCTCCCTAGGAAACATATAACTTCCATCACGTCCGGGAACTTGGAGATAGGCGTCATTGGGTGCTGCTAAGACTGGCAGAACTTTACTCACCATGACTACCCCCAAAATACTACAGTGCTGGCCATTGAGGGTAAATCCTCTTTCCATTTAGCCACTCACCCCCAAGCTGTGCATCCTACCCTGTTGGAGACGAAACAGTTGTCTAGATATGACTGCTCCGTCCATGTGGAGATTAACCTGAATGGGTTGCGAAGATTCGCTTGGCTGGTTTTGCGTCTGCATGCTGGCCATAACGCCCCTCGTGACTTCCTGTGCGGTTTTCATCGCCATGTCTTGGCTAGTACTCGGCAGAGCCTTGTATTTTACGCCCATTGTCATATCTGTGGAAAGCCCCTGAATGGCTTGAGCCACTTTAAACTTGTTCTTTTCAATACCAGTAGCAAGCCCACCCATGAAATCAGGCATCCAACTTTCGTAGTCCGTTAAGGGGCCTTCGTCTGGCACACTGAAATGTAAATAACTCCTGATTTTATTAGCTACTCCAGATACTGCAGAACCAATCCTTCCAACCATCGCCTTGATACCGTTGATCATCCCCTGAATCATGTCAACGCCATATGAGTACATCTTAGACGGCATACTTGTTATCCAACTCATGGCGCTCATAATTCCGTTTACGATTGTATTTTTAACTCCCGAAATAGTACCGCTAATACCGTTTCTCATCGAGGTAAACATATTCGACCCTATATTAGATAGTTGACCAGGTAAACCCCTGAACCACGCCAGGAGCCCATTCCATATGTTTATAACTCCGTTGACTATACTTGAACCTATAGTCGTCGCCGTAGACTTCAGTGCGTTCCATGCTGTGGTAGCTGTTGATCTTAATTCGTTCCATACACCAACAAGCGCCGTTTTAATGCCTGTCCATGTTGCACTAAAAATAGTAGATACATCTGTCCATAATTTCATAAAAAACGCGCTGATAGGCTCCCAGTTTTTATAGACCACAAAGGCCAACGCGGCTAATCCGGCAATTACCGCGATCGCTATCCCAATTGGACTAATTAAAAATGTAAACACCGCCGCTAGGCCAGCTATAGCCGGAGTCGCCGCTGTTGCACCCACTGTTATCACTGCCATGGCTCCTGATACTGTGGCAATAGCCCCTGTAATAAAAGAAGCGGCTAAAATTAGCTTACCTACTATAAATAACAGAGGCCCTATTGCACCCGCAATCAGCGCGAACTTAATTATCATTTCTTGCTGTGCCGGTGACATGGCAGCAAATCTACTCGTCAACTCTTGTAGTTTCTCAGCAAATGCTCTTATCTTCGGCAATAGGATATCACTTAGAGTTATTCCTATCCCCTCTAGGGCGCTTTTGAGCTTAGTTATGTCTCCCTTTGTGTTGTCTTGCATTGTTTCAGCCATCTTAGCTAAAGACCCTGTGCTTGCGTCTATGTTTCCCTGTAGGCTGTCGAACTCTTTACCCACTCCATCAACTAACGCTTGTAAGGTGGTTAGCTGAGTCTTGCCACCAATCATGGCGAGATACATATTCTTTTGTTCTTCCGTCATGTCTTTGGTTTTGTTTCCGACTTCTTTCAGGACATTGCCCATTCCCTTAAATTTACCCGAGCTGTCGAACGCCTCGATATTTAGATCTGCCATTGCCTTACCAGCTTGCCCTGCTCCTGTGGTGAGGTTTATCATTATGCTATTTAGGCTATTTCCGGCTTCGCTACCCTTCATGCCTCTGTTCGCCAATATACCTAATATGGCGTTAGACTCTCCGAGTGACACGTTAAGATTTTTAAAAGTACCACCCGCGATAACAAACGCCTCGCCTAATTGGTCAACGCTTGTGTTACTCTTGGTACTCGCCATTGCCATCTTGTCTAAATACTCAGGCAAATCTTTAACCTCTAACCCTAACGATGACATACTATCTGTAACAATGTCGGACGCCCTCGCGAGATCCATGTTTCCAGCCTCGGATAATCGCAAAATAGGCTCTAGACCGTCGATCATTTGTGTTGTATCCCAACCAGCTAGTGCCATAAAGGATAATGCGTTCGCCGATTCTGTCGCGCTTTTAGAGGTCTTAGCTCCCATTTCCTTGGCCTTGTCGGACAGTTTATTGAAATCTTCACCGGTAGCCCCTGATATGGCACTCACATTGCTCATTGCCGATTCAAAGTCCATACCAACCTTAGCAGCCGCTGTCGCCACTCCCAACAAGGGCATAGTTATTCCAATCGCCAACGACTTCCCAATGCTTGTAAATTTCTTTCCTACCGCCTGTAGGTTCGCGGTTGTCCCTGCCATTCTTTCACTTAAATTGTTCCACGCAGATCCTTGTATTGCTAACTCTCTAGTAGTTTCAGCAATGGCAGTCTGTGTCCTCGATAGAGCAGCATTGGCGTGGTTCAACCTTATCTCTAAATCTTGTGTCGCTCTTGCGTCCCTGCCCTTAGTTTCAACGCTTTTGTTATACGCTTCTTGGAGTGCATCAACTTTTTCCCTTTGTAGTTCTTCCTGCTTTGAGAGGTTTTCGGCTTTTAAGCGTAACCCGTCAATGCCTTTTGCATTCTCCCCAAGGGCTGCTGTGTTGGCTTTAAAGCTACTATCTAATAGTTTCAGCTGCTTGTTAATGCCAGTAATGCCTGTCGCAAACCCTGTTGAGTCTAAGCCTATAGAAACTGCAAGTGAACCGAGTTCATCTGCCATATCGTTCACCTCCTAGAAAACCTGATCTATGTACGCTCTTTTTTGCAAAGGATTTTGATCTCCGTTTTTGAAGGAAACAAGGTCCATGTACCAAGCTAGATCCATATCCTCAATGGCCGCTAAGGACCATCCTTGCTCAAGCAAATTGTTGTATAAGGTCTTTATCCAATCGAGTGGGGATAATAAATCACCGCAGTCATTGCTATCCCCACTTACTTGTTTTTTCCCAAAGTACCGACGACTGCACCCATTATTTCGTTGATCTTTTCGACCATTTCATCCGCATAGACTTCTTCGTAAAATTCATCGACGGTTATTTTATGGTCGAGTGCTTCACAGCAAAACTCGACCATTCCATCTAAGTCGCTTGAATTCATTTTAGTTAAATCTTTGTCCTGAGTAATTTGCAGGGCTTTCCTGAACGCACCGGCCTTTGCCCTTGGGAGCATTAACTTCTTTTCTCCAATTTCAATAATCATTTAAATCCCTCCGTCCTAAACTAAAAGAGGCCCGAAGGCCCCTTCTGCTACGCTGTCGTGAAGTTTGTAATGTTTATTGTCGCTAAACGATTTCCGGCAACATCAGTGACATTGGTTGTGCAAATTGCAATATACGGAGTTGCGGCAGTTAAGCTGGTCGTCGGATCAAGGGTTACGATCTTGTTCGCACCCGTTATGGCCAATGCACCTGAGACAATTGTTCCGTCTGTGCTCTTCATAAGGAAGAAGTTAGCCGCAGTAACCTTCAAACCATCAATGGCCTCGTTGAATGTCCATACCATATTGGCGGTTACCGCTACAGCTGTTGCAGCGTCAGCTGGCGTGGTGATAACGGTCGGGGGAATTGTATCGGCATCTGGAATCGCGACCGCCGTGAACCAAGTTGAATCAATCGTGGCAGGACAGTTAGCGTCCGTAGTATCCACATGATATTCCCACATGCCGTTAAATTTCGTGGGCTGGAATATGGCAGATAGTTTAGGAACTTGGAAATCTTTCTTCCCTTCTTGCCCCTTCATTGAGTCGTCTGGCAAGTTAAAAATGCCCTTGTAGAGTACACCGTAGCGGAAACCTCCTCCGCTGAGGTTAGCCTTATACAAAACGGCTACATAAGGAGCAACGTCTGTGCTTTTGGCGTAGACTCCGCCAAGCGTGGCAATAGTTTGTCCTAAAAGAGTTGCCCTTTGTGCGCTCGTAAGATCAGCTTGGGTAACATCAACATCTGCGCTATCAAAGGAGGTTGCTTGGTCCCACAGGATATTCTCCGCATAGAGCCTTTCTGTGTTCTGTTTTGGTTTGACTCCAATTTCCTTGATGCCTGGATAATAGACAGGTATTTCAAAGGTCAGCTCTGTGGCATTGTCCAAGGTTAATGGGGCAATGTATAATTTTTCTACACCAACGATTGGCATGAAATCATCTCCTCTTAATTCACGTAAACAAATCTCAGGACCTTATGGTAGATTTTTGTATCAACCTCAAACATTTCTGTGGCGTAGGTTCTACTGAGTCCTGCTCCTTCAAGTAAGGTTTTGGCCTGCTCCACAAGGGCCGTAAAATCACCGTTTGACCAAACATCAACTTGCATATAAAAGCCTGTGGCAATCTCTTTGTTTTCTGCCCAGGCTTCTCCTTGCTCGTTGTACGTAAAAAAGGTTATATAAGTAGAAGCGGTACCCGCATACCTGAGGTTTGCTACAGGAAGGTTGAGAGGTTTGAGGGTATCCATTATCAATTTGTTAATCACGACCCTAGCCCTTTCTTCAGTACCTTTCGTATATTTTCAAGAGCTTGTGTTTTCTTTTGTTCATAGGCTGGCCCCATAAACGGTTTAGCGTGCATTTTGGACGTTCCGAATTCAGAAAACTTGAGATAAAATGCCTTGCTAACATCGCCTTTATCCAGGCCAATTAAAAGATACTTGATGCCGTTTTTTGTTTTTACCTTTCCTATCTTTAATTCAGCCTTTGCTTTGCCTGTTCTCACGGGTGCGTTCGCAACCATCTCGGAAAAGATTGGTTCTGCCCCAGCTCTTAAGGCTTTATTGGATAGTGTACTAACATTCGCACCTATGGCATTAAGCTTTGCTATGAGTTCGTCAACGCCAACGAGAGCTATCTCAGCCGCCATTTTGTAACACCTGCCTTGTGTGTAGTTCAAGATACTTTCGACGGCCATCAACATCGACTGGTGGGATTTTTAGTTCGAAGTTTTCCGCCCCATGGATTAGTTTCATACCTGCCTTGACGTCTGATCGGTACCGAATTATAAACATGACGTCACTTTCAGCTTGTGCAGCTGCAGCCTGATAAAACAATTTCCCTTTAAGCCCGGTTCTTTTTGCATGGGTGGTAATGAGCGTTTGCCAATCTTCAAGTGGACTGCCATTATCATTCGTCTGACCTATGGACGCATTGTATTGAAGGGTGATTCTATGCCTTAAAACTCCAGGATTCATAATGACCTCCCTTATACAGGCACTATTCTGTCCTGCCATAACAAAGCCGACACAGCAAACGCTAGCTCCCCAGGTGCTTGGCCTGTCTCGCTTAAGGGAGTCCGATTCTCAAACCAATGACTGATGAGTAATTTCATGGCTTGCTTTACCTTTTGCGGCACAGTATCTGCGGTATCACCATAACCACACGTAAACTCAATGACGACCGCATCGAGTGGGAAAGGTACGAACGAAGGCCAGGGCTGTGCATAAGTAGGAGTTAGCCTACCCAAAACGCCGCGCGTACTGACAACATATTGTTGGGTTTCAGTAAGTGTTGTCTCTATCCCGGCGGAGTTCCTATAAGTGATTAGGTCGACGGATTGTAGGTTCCCTCTCGGTAGTTCAATCACTCGACTTGGCCAGTAGTCAAAACTCATTTGCCAAGTTTGAGTGATGTAGACGCGGTTTTGAAACGCTTCACAATACTCACGAGCTGCTGTAATGATGGCACTCAGGTAGTCGTCTTCTACGGTATCGGTAACATCGTCGATTCTAAGATAGGTCTTTACATCAGCCAACTTCAAGGGCTCATTGGCGGGCGGTTTGGTTAAGACTAAGTTCATGACACCCTCCTTGTTAGTCAATAACGGCACTAGGTGGAGTCGATCCACCACTAAGCTCACTGGCTCTGTTAATAGGGGGTGCAGTTAATAAGGAGCAGGTGTTACCCTGCCCCTGTAAATGAGATTAAACTAAGACTGTATCTGGCACTTCGTTTTCAAACCGACCTTTGCTCAAGACTGCAACAACCCCGCCAACAATAGCTCCGACGACTACCTCCGTCGATTTTAGTCGCACGAAGCTATATCCAGTGGTCGCGAGAGATTGGTTTAGGACAAAAATTTTATAGACCTTATTACTCGCAGCTGCGGTCGTGAATCCCGTCGCGGGAGCTTGGGTAATCGGGCCATAGGTATCACCTGTAACGCACTCTTGGTATAGGAAAGGAATCACTGTAGTGAGTGTCGGTGTAGCATCGCTGCAAGCCTCAATGATTATCGTCGCTGTACCTGCCAAGCCAACACCGCATTGAACGACAAAACAAGCGCTGCCCCAGTTTTTCATATTGATCACTTTCGTTGGAACCGCCCCTGCAAAAACATTGGCTGCAGGGGACAATACATTAACCACATGGTTTAATGAATCTCTCATAGTATCTGTTTCCTCCTCATGTTTTCAATTATGGACGTGGCGCTAAGGTTACAAATGGGCTGAGTGTGTTGCTTCCTTTAAATGGGGTGAGAGCTGACTTCCAGATCGGCTGCCCATCGACGCGGTAGATGAAACGGAAAACACTCTCGTCATAAAGGAACCTCACATGGATGGACGATGCAGCATTAATACCACCTTTGTCGATTAGGAGGTATTGCGAAAGGTCAACTAAGGAAATATCTCCGAGGGACCCTATGGTGTTAGCTTGTTCGACTGGAATCACAGGACGACCGAATAGTGTACTATACTGTGCCCCGGACACTCCGCCCGCTGGCATATAAACTGGCACACCTCCAGTGCCTACTGTGATCGTCATTTGGCTGAGTTGTGGTTCGACGTCTTGGTTGATTAACCACACAGCGTTTTGGCGAGATCTCCCCCAGCAGCGTGCCCACATATTCAGAGCGTTTTGTGTAACGATAGAACCGTTTACTTGTCCAGCTTCTTTTGCTACTGTGACAAGAGCGCCACTTTTCATGAATCCAAGGGGCTGACCAGCACCTAATCCGTTCATAATGGCATCATCCATTTTGAAACCGAACTCTTCCGCGAACGCTTGACCAATGATGGATTCAAGTGCGGTACTATCTTGGAGAAGCTCATCGGTAGCGTAGCAAAGCCCGGTTAGTTTCTTGAGTTTTAACCCTACTTTATTAAACTTCGGCTTTGTGCCGACCAATCCATCGGCTTCGTTTTCCCAGTAAGATTGAATTCCGCCCCAGCGCGATCCGTTTGCTCGGCTTGTTTCGTCGATTCCGTTGGCTTCGAGTGAGTTCGACGTCGGACTGATCGGAATTTTACGACACTTCGAGGCTAAGATACCCGTTTCGTAGGTTCTCTGGAGTAACTCTTTGGCAAAATCCTCGCCTACAAGAAACCCTCCGTCGGATGGGACTGATTCACCCATTCCGGAAGCTGCATTTTGCATAAGCAACCGAGGGTCTGGGGCGACGCCTTGTTTGGAAGCATTAAAGACAGCTGTCAGGAATTCACTGTTGTTCTTCCATAACACTTTTGTGTGGTCCTTAGGCTGTGCCCAAAGGGGCTCGTTGACGGCAATCTTTGCTTCCGCTGCAGCCTTTAGTTCCTCGGCTTCCATCGCATCAACCTGTTTTTGGACTTCAATCTTGGCATTGACAGCTTGAATTTCCGCAAGTACGGCGTTAATTTCATCGGTGGTAGACGATTCCTTTGCCGTAATGCCTTGCGCTTTCGTCTTTAAACTTGCTTTGAGAGCCAGCAATCGTTCCATTTCATTCATTCCTGTGAGCCTCGCTTTCTTTTTTGGGGCATAAAAATAACCTTTAGAGTTCACACTCCAAGGCTAAAATTGCTTTTGCTTTTGCAACGTCTTCTGTTGTGTCTGGTTCGACCGGGTCGATTGGCGCGGTGGGTCCAGGTGGATCTTCCTTTTCGCCCCTTACAGTAATAAACCTCGGAGTATTTCTATACTTGGCAAGGATTTCAAAGTCCCGAATGCTTGCAGCAATCGCTTTTTCCTCGTCGACAAAATCACAGAGGCCAAGATCGAAACATTCTTGGGCAGTTAACCAAGTTTCTGCGTCAAGTAAAGCAACAAGGTCCTCTCGGCTCATGTCCGAGGCTTTAGCCAAGTAAGTTTCTTGAATGCTCTCGCATACCTTGTCCAAAGTGTCGGCCATGGTCCGCATCTCATGGGCATTTCCCCAAACTCCACTCATGGGATGATGAATCATCATCATGGCGTTTGCTGGCATATCAATTGTGTCGCCCGCCATGGCGATGACTGAGGCAATGCTGGCTGCTAGGCCATCGATGTGCATATTTACCGTCGCCTTATGCCTTTTTAACTGCGAATAGATCGTTTGACCTGCAAAGACATCCCCACCAGGGGAATTCATGTACACGTTTAGGGTTGTTATATCGCCAAGGGCATCTAGCTCTGCCTTGAATGACGTAGGGGTTACTTCGTTCCCATCGCTAAACCAACCACCTTGTGAATCCGCAATCTCCCCGTAAACGGTCAACTCGCCTTTATTGTCAGCCAGTGCTTTGAATGCCCAAAATTTCTTCTTCGCTGTTACTTTTTTTGCCACTTTCTCACCTCCCTTCAAAGGCAAAATAAAAAAGCATCGATTAAAATGCTTTAAGCCTTACTTCTCTGTAATTATTTTATTGATCGTATCCGCGAGGGCCTTGGTCCGGTCGGCCTCTTGGATTTTACCGGCCTCCCCCATATTTAGTGGTTGGGTGTAGATGTCTCCATTTGGTATAGCCGACATATTTTCTAGTTTACGGATGTCGTTAACACTGAGCCAGCCCCACTGCCTACCTTGCGCATAAGCAGTTGACCTGCTCACCGCATCGCCTCGGAGTAAGGAGTCAATTTTAAACTCAACATAATACCCTGCGGTTCTTTGCTTATCTGTGAGCAATTGCATGTTGATGTTCTCTTCCCAACGTTTGAAAATAGGGAGCATGGTGTACATAACGAATTCGAGACTTTGATGCTCGATGTTGTTATTGGTTGAGTGACCGAGGAGTTGGATTAAGTGTTGCGGGACCCGGTAAATTCGGCAGATGTCCTCGGCTTGAAACGATTTACTCTCTAGCAATTGGGCATCGACCGGGTTAATCGTGTGGGGGGTGAATTTCATCCCGCCCTCAAGTAGCATCGGTGTACCCGTTCGTTTAAGTCCTGAATAATTATGCTTGAGTTCTTTCTTTAGTCGATTGAACGCTTCCTCTCCGAGTTCGCCTGGGACATCAAAGGAACCGGATGGGTTCGCACCATTTTTATAAAAGTTAACTCCAAATTGTTCGTATGACATACCAAGCCGGATGGCTGAGGCAGCATAAGCGATCGGTGAAAGGCCGACTATTCCATCAAGGCTCAGGTTTGGAACGTGGAACACTTGATCCCTTGTCAGCTCTTTTTTGGAAATCCCATCCCGGATTGTGTAAACGAGTTTTTTGGTACTGGGGTTCCTCGAAATATTCACACTCGTATGCTGGTAGGGATATAGCCCGACGAGCTGACCTTTTCCGTTGACAAGCCTCTCGCAGACCGTGTTACCTCCTAGGTTCTGCGAAGTCATACACGCCTCTTTGAAATTAAAAGGTGACATCTCTTCGTTCGGTTTATAGTGGAGGATGTCATAAATGGCGAGGTCGTTAACAGCTTCGCGCTCACCGTTTTGGTCCTTCCTGTAAAGCATGGCGGGCATACAGGCGAATGTTTCTGCGAGTACCTTGTTGCAAGCAAAAACCGCCGTGTATTTCAGGGCGGTGGCGGGGTCCATCGAAGCATCTCCATAGGATGAGTTGTCTAGGTCATCTCCGGTGATAAATGCTCTTATATAATCGTCCATGTTGTTTTTGAATAATAACTTAACCCTTTCAGTGAACTTCACCTATACCACCCCTCCCTAGATAAAACTTCTCATCCCGCGTTTTTCGTAGATGGATTTTTCTTCGATGACCGCCGCCCGACAGTGTGCGTTAATTAAGGCGGCTATGGGGTCAATTCTGTGTGTGGATTTTGACTTGTCCAGCATAAACGTTTCATTAGGGGCCATCTTGGTGATTGCATTCCCCACCGCCCAAGCTAGCACTGGATTGTTATTGTGTACTAGATTTCCCTTGTACACTTCTTCTCTGAAATTCTTAGTTGGCTCTCCTAGTGATGGCATCCCTTGTCGGATATCAACACACGTGTAGCCAAGGTTTGTCATTTCCGTTCCGAACATATTAGCGTTCCATTTGTCATAACAAAGCTCTTTGGGTATAAAGCCATGCTCTTTGGCAGTGGAGTTGATGTACTCGATAACAAAAGCATAGTCCACAACTTCACCCGGCGTTAGGGTGATCCATCCTTGGTCCACCCACAAATCGTAGGGGACTTTATCCGTCAAGATCTTTTCTCTTAGTTTTTCTTCCGGCATGAACGAATGGCACAGCACGTAATATTTACCCTCGATTTTAAACTCATGCGCTACGCTTGTTAGGTCTAATGTTGCCGATAAGTCAACGCCAATAATGCAATTTTTATCCCGCAGAATCTCCAAATCGAAGTCTTCCCCACACCTGCTCCACTTGCTTAGGTCCATGTAACCGAACTCTCTCATTTGTACCCATTTGTTAACGGTCTTTGTTAGAAAGTCTCGCATCTTTTCAGGAGCCTCTAACGCTAGATCAAGCCTTCGCCTAATGGATTCAACGCCCTCGGGGTAGCTGCAAACAATCGGGTTTGCTTTAGCCCATACAGCCTCGTCCTTTATATTGTCGTCTACATCAATCTCGTTAACCATGACGAAATAATTGTCGTTCACATAAGGGTTGTCGGGGTCGAGGATATGCGACACGAGCTTATATTCGACCGAGTAGCAAGGATTCGCGAGATTAAATCCGGCGGTGGTTATGATCATTAATAGGGGTTGGGGTCTTGCGACCATACCACTGTCGATGATGTCATACATCTCACTGGTTTTATGTGCGTGATATTCGTCGATAACTCCGCATTGGGGGTTCAGACCGTCTCCGGTTTTCTCATCTTCTTTGCTGAGTGCGTCCATGATGGACCCCGTCTTTAGGTGTTTGATCTGACCGTAGGCAATTTTGAACTTCCCTTTTAATTCCGGGCATCCCAGGAGCATTGCTTCTGTCTCTTCCCAGACAATCCGTGCTTGTTTCCTTTTGGTCGCGGTGCAGTAAACCTCAGACGTTCCTTCCCCAAGAGCCATAAGCTCGTAGCTTCCCACACACGCGAGCGATTGAGATTTTGCATTTTTACGTCCAACTTGCCAGTAAGCTTTGCTGAATCTTCGGTAGCGAGTGCCTTTATGAATCCACCCGTAGATGTTTCCAAACACAAACTTTTGAATGACGTGCGGCTCGATGTGTTGTCCTTTAAGGACCCCTTTACGGTGCTTGAATAACCTCATCCAATCAAGGAACCGTTCAGCTCTTCCCTCGATAAAAACAAAAGGGAACCCTTCGGTCCCTTGGTTCGCTAGATCATTGAGAAATCTTTGACAGGCCCATTTATGCTTTTGGCAAGAGATTATTTCGCCGGATAGAACGGCCTCTGAATACTCGATTAGTTCTTCCGTTAGTGACATCAGACTTCACCGAATTTCCTCTCGAACTCCGTGGGTGGCTTAATCGTTTCTTTAGGCGTTGCCAGTCGTAACCTTGCCGCAGGAGTCAGCCCGAATTCTGCGCAGTATCGTTTATATATCTCACCATATTTATTGGATAAGGCCACGTAGGGGTTGGGTACTATGTTTTTATTCCCGCCCTTGTTTGTGTAAGTTACCAACATCCCATGTTTCTCGATCTCTATATTTGATTTAATGAACTTAGAAAAAGCATCGCAGCAAATCGCAAGAGCTCCTACGTCTACGTTTGTTAATAAATCAAGTTCTTGTAGTTCCCGGCTTAATATCTTCCAGTGTTTTTTTGATTCCGGATCGAGCCAGGTTGGACATCGTACTTTGTCCATGTTAGGTCTGTATTTTTTTTCGAGTAGTCTGCGTGCCTCGATCTCGGCTTTGGTTAGGTGTTTCTTTCCTTCCAAAACAACCACATCTATTGGCTTTGGTGGTCTACCTGCCATGATATCTCTCCTTTCTTACCCCCTTTTAGTTTATAAAGGGAATTTTTTGCAAGGTTGAGGGCACTTCGGTCCCGGTGCTAAAGGCTGTAGAGAATACAACCCCCCTACCCCTCAGCGCTTACTCGCCCCGGCCCGTTCTGACGCTATGGCAACCCTTACACAAACCCATAAGATTGTTCTTAACCAGTCGTAGCTCCGGGTGCTCTCGTATCTTTTTGACGTGATGCACTTCCTGTGTGGGAGTTAACCTTTTCTCAAGTAGACAGTCGTGGCATAAAGGGTTCTCCCAAAGAAAGAACTTTCGTAGCTTTTCCCATGCCTTGTCATACCCGCGCTGCCTAGCCGAGCCACGCTGCTTGTCGTATTCACTGACAGTGTGTTTGTGTTCATCGCAGTACCCGTCAGCGTCCCTTGTAAGATGGAGGCAGCCAAGCTGCTTGCAGGGCCGTAATGCTTTTGCTGGCATATCTACTTAGCCACAGCTTGGTAGGATACCGTCTCCCCACCACGCAATAAAAAAACACCAGCATCGCTGGCAGCGCTTTCGACGAACCTTTTCACAATAACATCAGCATACTTTTCGTCGAGTTCCATTGAGTGGCACACTCTTTCTGTCTGCTCCGCCGCGAGGATCGTCGTTCCAGAACCGCCAAACAGGTCGAGAACCAAATCACCTTTATGACTTGAGTTGAGGATGGCCTTTGCCACCAATACAATCGGCTTCATCGTCGGATGCAGTTCGGATCGCTTCGGTCTTGGTATATCCCAAACGTCGGTCTGCTTTCTATCTTCAAGAGGCGCAAGCCTAGCGCTGCCCTCCAACCATCCATACCATATCGGTTCGTATTGAGTGTGGTAATCCTTTCGGGATAATACCAGCGAGTCCTTTCTCCAAATGACTGTACTCGACCAGTGATAACCTGCGTCGGTCAAAACATTCATAAGACTGCCCCACTCCTGTGCACTCATTACCACATAGGTCATGCAGCCCGGCTCGCACACAGCTTTCATAGCACTGAAGGTTTTCTCCATGAATTCCTTGAATTGATCGGTCGGCATACTGTCGTTAAGAATTGAACGCGACTTCCAGCTTGGGTGATTGGTACTCGAACCATAGTCAACATTCCAAGGCGGGTCTGTGAAAACGTGCCGGGCCTTTTTACCATTCATAAGAACTCCGACATCTTCAGGAGAAGTGCTATCCCCACACATCAATCGGTGCTTCCCGAGGAGCCAAACGTCGCCGCGCTGACTTATTGGAATTTCAATATCCGCCAGTGCCTTATCCGCATCGAAGTCGTCCTCTTCTACGTCTTCACTTGTGGGGTCACTATCAACAATCAATTCATCTAGATCAAAACCCGTTAGCGAAACATCAAAGCCGCTGTCGCTGAGGTCTTTTAGTAGGTCCTCTAAACGTGGAGCATCCCACTCGCCGGATACCTTGTTGAGCGCGATATTTAGAGCCTTTTCTTTTTGCATATCCATATCCACCACGACACAGTCAACTTCCGTCGCTCCCTGCTCAGTTAATATTTTAAATCGTTGATGGCCGCCTACGATGTTACCGGTCCGCTTGTTCCAAATAACCGGTTCGACGTACCCAAATTCCTCGATGCTCCTTCGGAGTTTCTCATACTCTACGTCGCCGGGCTTCAGGTCTTTGCGGGGATTGTATTTTGCCGCTTTCAACTGTTCAGCGGGTATTTTCTGTACGTCCATGTTTTCCTCCCACGTAAAAAGGAGCCTCTTTCAAAGCTCCTCTAGTGTTTTCTATTAATAACTGTCGTTCCACGCCATGCCCTTTTCGGGGCTGTCGCACTCTCACTTGATTTCGCAGGGTAGTGGGGTCTTACGCCTAGATCCATCGGAACTTTTCGCCCCTGTATTCTCGGCAGCCCCCGTCTGAACACTTGCCCCAGCGATATCAACAAACGCCTCACTGGCGAGCGTGACGCGACACAGGGCATTCCCCGCCTCAAGGTTGTGCATCGAAAAAGGAACCCCTTTCGAAGTTCCCTCTGCCTCCTAAGCCTCTGAACTGGGCCCTTTGCGTTTCGCTTCGGCGGCATGTTTGGCTTCAATCGTTCGGTAGCTCGCATTTCCGTCCAGCCTGCTCAGGAGAATACTTCGTTCGGTTTTATAGTCTGCGCCGATAAATCCTAGTTTTAAAAGGAAGCAGCGAAAGGCGTATTTATCGTTAACACCATCCTTTTGTATGGTTGAACATGATTTTTGTTTCTTCGCCTGCTCGTTGAGTTGCCAACAAAGTACACCGAAAGTGTGGACCTCTTGGGCATCCAGTGTGGCGTTGAAAAAACTAAAGGAGATAGTCTTGTTTATCAAGTCAATATCAAGATCGCTACGCCCAGTGATCTCCCCGGCTTCGTTAGCGTTGTTTACGACGCTTACAAAATCGTCCAAGGTTTCTATAGGAACCGCGTTGATCGCCTTGACAAAGCTCGCTGGGAGTATGGCCTCATAACGGGCAAGTGCTTTTTGTATGAGCGTCTGCTTGCACCAAATAAGGTTAACAAGATTTCGAAGGGTATTCCCATTATGGCCGTCCATTGGAAGGGTTATAGTCAAATTCCCTTCTGGCTTTGCGCCCGCAATGTTTAGTGCATCGAACACCATCCTTAGTGTTACATGCTCCTCTTTGATTCCCATTTCAGGCGTTGTAACGATACCTTGTTTATCGATGGCCCACCCACCAGCATTGTATTTAAAACTTGGCACTCCAGCATAAATAACTTGTTCTCCGATTGTATCCGCGATCACCAATGCCACTTGTTTACGTTCTAAGCCTGTTACTTTGGTGGAAAATCTTAAGCTATCGTTCGTCATGGTTTATCCCTACCTTTCGTTTTTGGTAGGTACATTCATCACTCTATATCGAGTGTAAGTCAAGCTTTAATGGGTGTCTGTCATCTGTTGCATATCCCTTTGTTGCCTCTCATCATCTGGTCATAGGCTTTAAATTCCTCTGAGTCCTCGTACATTTCCTGTAACCGTTGTGCGTCAATGCATCGCTTTCCATCCCAACGCTTACAGTTAGTGCACGCCTTTGTACATCCTGATTCAATAGGTGTAAATAAAACGCACCGTACCATAATTCATCCCTGCCTTAATATGAATATAGGCCGCCATAAAGGCAGCCGTGATTTAAAAAGAATACGACCATAAGGCCGTTATATAAAAAGAGAGAGGAGCACGAAAATACAAAAGGCCCCTGGACAGATTGTTGTCCAAGAGCCTCAATACTTTTCGCATCTTTACTATATCATTTTGAGAAAAGGGTGTCACTCAACCTCTACTCAACCATTACTAAACCATCCTTCTAAATTCAAACACCTTGGCAATCTCCCCAACGCCTTTTTTGCGATACTTGCTGAGCATGTTCTGTGAAACATAGTATTTATTGCACATATAATCCCACGACATTCTGTTGATGAACATATCCATAATCACATCTGACAGTCTCTGCTCCAAATGGGTAATGCAATAATCTAGTGTGTCCAACTCGTTCTTCTGGTCATGGTATTGCTTTAGCATTCCGCTCAAAGTTTCCCCGTTCTGCTTGTCAACGATATCCCTGTACATAAGTGCAATTCGTCCGGATTTGTCGGAAACGTTATTATTCTGAACACGCTCACCCTCCGGAGTAGTAAAGTTTAACCCTGCGATCCCCTCGTCATAACTTACCCCGGAAAAAGACGTTATTTGATATTCCACGAGCTCTAAACTCTGCCTACATTCGTGATAAGTCTTGAGTAAATGCTCGACGTGCTCTTTCGTATCCATTATGTCTCACCTCCTGCTGTCAGTCTTTTTTCCGTCGATAACGCAATTCTAACGTGCAATAGCCAATAATATCTGAAATGGTGTCCTCGATGGACTCATCATTAACCTGAGCTTCATGCTTAGCTAAGGTCTTTATACGGTTGAATTTGTCATCCAGTCGAAGAAGGAAAGCGGTCGGGCCGAATTCGCGTCGGGTGTTATCGAAACTGTTTCCGTAGTCGGTGTTTTTTCTCTTAAGCAATTCAGCCACGGGCTCTAGGATTTTCATAAATTCGTTCATCTTCTTTTCCCTTCCAATTGCTTAAATTTCGATCGCACGTTTCGCATGGATCGCGTCCCAACTCAGCGAGTTCTGCAGCTGCCATAACGACATACCGGCACCGGCAGCATTTATTTATGCTTGTCTCCTTCTCTATCGACGCTATAAATTTTATTGCCATGGCCCCCACTTGGATAGCCTCTTCGCGCATCCTGTCTTTGTCCGGACGTTTTTTCTTAATCTCATCCCAAAGCTCGTCGAGTTCTTCCAAAAGCACAGCGTATCCCTCATGCGGGGATGCAAAGCCTGTCCCATAGATTTTGTTAGCTCGCTCAAGTTCGTGGAGCATTAAAGTTGCTATCATTGTTTTCATTTTCGATCCTCGCTTTCACAGCATTAATCAGTGCCATTTGCCCTACTTCTTTTCGGCTGAGTGCCTCTATGACTTGCTCATCAATCGTTCCACTGGTAACGATGTGATGGACGATTACAGCTTCATTTTGACCTTGGCGGTATAATCGCCCATTAGCTTGCAAGTATAGCTCTAAACTCCAAGTAAGTCCAAACCAGATGATGATGTTCCCGCCAGCCTGTAAGTTCAAACCATGCCCCGTCGAAGCAGGGTGTGCTAGTACCACTTCAAGTTTGCCATCGTTCCAGTCCGTAATATCTTGTGATGTGTTCAGCTCTCTCGGTTTTATGTTTCGAGCCTTGAAGAATTCATAAAGCTTGGTCTTATCGTGCTTGTAAGCATAAAACACCAGGATGGGCTTACCATTCGCCCCTTCCCACAAATCCTCCAGAGCATCCAGTTTGCGTCGGTGTATTTGCCGTACTTCGCCGAACTCATCGTAAACCGCACCGTTCGCCATTTGCAGTAGCTTGTTCGATAGTGCCGCAGCGTTTACTGCGTCAATATCCCCCTGGACAAAGGGCAGCAGCATGTCTCGTTCCAACTGTTCGTACAAAGCTTTCTCATCCTTTGACATCTCAACCTGAACATAGTTGTCTATCCTCTCCGGCATTTGTAAATAATCACACGCTTTCATACTCACGCAGATGTCAGATAATTTTTCATAAATGGCACTTTCCGCTTCTGGCCTTAGTTTGTAGCTGAAGATGACCGTTTGGTTTCGTTTATCCGGTACAAAGTACCTGTCCCGATATCCACCCATGGTTTTTCCTAATCGTTCCCCTCTGTCCAGCAAATACATCTGTGACCACAGGCCCATCAGTCCATTGGGAGCGGGTGTTGCAGTCAATCCCACAATTCTCTTTATGAGTGGTCGTACTTTGCGCAAGGCTTTAAACCGATTGGCCTTGGCTGACTTGAAACTTGATAACTCGTCGATCACCAGCATGTCAAAGGGCCAGTTCTTCCCATAGTGTTCAACTAACCACTCCACGTTCTCGCGGTTGATGATATATAGATCCGCTTTTGATTCCAAAGCCTCGATCCGCTTCTTCTCCGGCCCCAATACCTTAGCCATGTGTAAGTGTTTTAGGTGATCCCACTTCTGGCACTCTTTACTCCAGGTGTCCTCAGCTACTCTCAGTGGTGCTATGACGAGCACCCGGTTAACTTCAAAACAATCATGGAGAAGTTCGTCAATTGCTGAAAGGGTTGCAACTGTTTTACCCATCCCGAGGTCTAAAAAACACCCACAGGCTTTGTTTCGCAAGATAAACTCTGTCGTGTACGTTTGGTATCCGTGGGGAACATAGTTCATAACCCCTCCACAAATCCTGCTATTTTTTCTACGCTGTCAATTACCCATACCTTATGCCCAAGCCTCTTAAGAACTGCCGCCATTTTCAATTGCTTGGGGGATAGACCTTTGCCCGGAGCTTTTAGCTCTACGAAATACACCCGGCCATCGGGAACCAGTATTAGTCTGTCGGGCACTCCTACCACCCCTGGGGAGACAAACTTTAATGCCAGACCGCCTTTGACCTTGACTGCACACTTAAGTTTCAGTTCAATTTGCCGTTCTCGCATAATGCACCTTCTCATTTTTGTACAGGCCCACTTCTTTATATAGAAGGAAGACCAGATAACCGACCTTTTCTCTGCTACTTTATACATATGTGGGTATGCAGGTGTGCAGGTGTGTGTGTGCATATGCGTATACCCTATACACACTAATTAATACTATATATATGGTAAACCCGGGAAACACCTACAGCCATGCAGACCTTGCCCGGCATCCAACCCGACCGCTAATCGGTAATTGCCTATTAGTTCTGGCTCTTCCAGCTACATTCAAAATACCCGGTATATACGGCTAACTCGGTCACTCTGAATATTAGCCAAGAAAATTACCAACTTCTAAGTTTATTCCACGCCAGCTTCTTAACCCGTTTTGACGATACTCTTTGACCTCTGGATGGATCGCTTGCAACCTTGTATTGAATTTCCCTTGGCTCAGTGGGTAATTTCCCCACTGACTACAAAAGTTCCGGTAGGCATCGTAGATTACTTGTTTTCCTGTCATTTCACCATCATTAAAGCTGCAATTCTCATCCAAGAAGTGGGCCGCCGTGTCGCTTCGGTTACGGTATTCAAGCAAGCTCGCTGTGACTGTTTCTGACTCTGTGAATTTCCCCTGCTTTTGCAGGCGTTGCATCCCTTGGAGCGCCCGCAGGAGTAGACCGCTTAAGCCTTCGGGTGTAAAGAGGCTCTGTCTCAATTTCCTGTTCGTGAACTTAGTGGGAAAGGGGATCATGAGTAGTTTACGATGGAAGCCCTCCGTGTTGTCTTTGCTCGTGGGTGGCTCATTGGCACTGTAGATCAGCTTGGCACGGTTCCTGAAACTAAACGGATTTTTGTGTTTTTCTTCGGCTTGGATCATATCTCCAGAGGTAACCTCCTTGAATTGAGCCGTGCTTTCAATCGTTTTATTCGGAATATCCGCGTGGAGATTCGCCATTTTACCAAAAAGTTGAGCTGTCGCAAAGCGGTTTTCTGTTAAGGCTTGGAAGGATACATTCGCGACATTTTTATCCCCAAGCATGGCGGTGATCATAGCAATCAGTGTCCCCTTGCCGTTTCCCCCTTCGCCGTGCAACACGAGTGACTTTTCATAGCGCATTGTGGGAATAAGACAATACCCGGCATACTCTTCGACAACGGTTATGGCATCGGCGGGAACAACAGCTTTTAAGAACACATCAATCTCTGAACAATCCGCTTCCGGATCATAGGACGCTGAAAGTTGGACAATGGTTTTCAACTCCGGCGTATGGGGTTTTAGCTCCAGGGTTTCTAAATTGAGCAGCCCATTCAGCAGGTTTAACCAACTCCCTGTATTCATGGCGTCTTCCGGGGTTACCCTGAAAACTGTATTTTTAATATACGCTAGGGCCTCTCGTAGCCGAGACATTGTGAATTCTGCCTCAAGGGCCGCCGTCGCCTCTTTGTGAAACACCCTTTCGTCCCTTATATAAACACCGTTTTCGTAAATATACAGGTCGTCGTTCATTATAAAAGCCCCATGCCCCTTCAAAAACCACTCTGCCATATACGCCGATATGAATTTATCGTCTTTGAAAAAGAGTCGCTTAGAATCAACTTTTTCGCCACCAAAATCCGCCTCGATTGCTGCCATTCGTTCTAGGTTTAAGGTTTCCTGTACTAATACATCATCGACAACGAAATCCTGCATGGCTTTATAAGAGGGTCGCTTACTCGGAGGTGTGTTCTCTTCTACCCCGTCATCCTGAGCACCAAACTTGTGGACACGTACCAAATCGAAGGCGTTAACTAGCTTTCCACTGATGGGATCTGTCCCATGGTGTGAGAACGCAAACGTGTCATTGTCGTATAGTATCAATCCCCCGGAGGTTGAGCCACCAAGGAAGGTATACCTGCCTTCTATATCACAGGGAGAATATACGTCTCCAAGGAACGTTTCCAGTGCTTCGATGATAGAATACGTGCGGCAAAAGGCCCCGATTAAGCCAGTTTTGGTTGTGGGATCGGTCTGTTTCTCTGCTGACTTTTTAATAACACTTTGCTGCCTAGATGATACCGGCCAGCTTGAAGCATCTTTCCAATCCTCGTAGCTTCCCAAGACTTCATCAGGATTCATCCATGGTCCGTCAATGTATTCGAACACATACTTTCCACCCGTGGAGGTTGAGGGCCAGTACATTAGCCTAGCTGCTGAATACGTAGTATCATCGAACATTTCAATGCCAAGGTCGCCTGCTACCTTACGAGCAATGGCTGTGTATTCCTCAGCCGTTACCACCCTCATCAGTGGGATAACCAGCCTGAGCCTTGGGTTCTCTGGCGTGTACTTATGAGTGGAGTAAATGCAGCAAGCATAATCATAAAGCATGAAAATCTCATCCCAAACGTCAGGTTGAGCATAGTCCATATCGAGAGTGAGCAAAGAACGGTACTCCACAAAGCCATTTTTGCGTCGACCACCCTTTAGTTTACCGCCGACGAAACCTCCCACGTCTTTACGACCATCCTGTTCGTCTTTGGACATCTTTCGGTACTCTTCCTGAGTTTCCGAAGTTTTCTGTGTGACTTCAACTGTTTCTAAAAACTGAGACCACTGCAACTCTTTGTTTGTCCATTTTTTCTCTTTACGTGAATTGCCAGTAGCTATGGCAATAGGCCCATCATGCGTTAATTGATCCATCTTAAGTTGACCTCCCGTTATTTTGGCCTCGCCTTTCCCCATTTTTACTTCATCACCAGTCTTGCTTCGCCTCGTATTCTAGCTACAGCATTAAGTGGGGTTAGATCACGATTGCCATAGGCATCCCGGTTGTCCAGTCTTTCCTCTTTCTTAAGTTCTCTCTGCTTTTTTCGGTTTCGCATAATTCATCCCCCTTTTTCGCATGACAAACACACTCTCCCAGTGTGGAAATAGTCGTACTAACGTCACACTCGTCTAATCCTTTTTATAAAATTCAGCTTCAAATCCAGCTGCTCGCAATGGCAAGCCCTCTGCCCAACTTATCGGCTGACCCATTATGTCGCACACTTCTTCTAGTGACCCCTTACCCACTTGTGATGTGATAACCAACTCGTCATGGACGTGCATTGCAATCTTGTAACCAGCTTTATCGACCCGCATCATGGCATCGGCAAGGCAATCGCGAGCTACAGCTTGGGTAATATTTTCAACCAATTTTGGCCCATAGGTCTCAATCCGACACCACTGTTTCTTCTCGCCAATGCCCTCATAAGTGAGTCCGTCACGTCCAAACTTATTAAGCCTAATTTTGGGTTTAATATACGAGAGCTTCCGGCCCGAAGGTAGAGTGATAAATAATATACCGCTTGTGCATTGAAATTTTAGTTTATCGACGGTTTGAGGTATTCTGTCCTTTACGGTTTTGAGTGCGGCTTTGTCTACATCCCACCAAAAGCGTGTTATATTGGGGTTCGAGGATCTCCAAGTGTTAACGAGTGGTTTCAACTCATCCTCTGATAGGCCCATGGTCAAGGCTCCCATCGCGGTTAAAGCACCGACACTACCCCCGTAGCCAAGGGCCAATTCACTTATTTTTCCTTTTTGCCGTAGCTCGTACTCTGGATTGCCTTTGACAATGCGCTCCAAGGGCACTTTAAACATGTGACTTGCCGAAGCTTCATAAATCTTCCCGTGAGTCTCAAAGACTTCCATGCGCCAGGCTTCCCCTGCCATCCAAGCGATGACCCTGGCTTCAATGGCTGAGAAGTCGGCTACGATAATTCGATAGCCCTTTGGTGGAATAAAGGCTGTTCTGATGAGTTCAGACAGCACACCGGGCACACTCTCATACAGCATTCCCAAAAGATCATAGTCTCCGGACTTAACAATACCCCGCGCCAGTTCCAAGTCCTGCAAGTGGTTTTGTGGGAGGTTTTGGACTTGTACTAATCTTCCTGCCCACCGGCCTGTCCTATTCGCGCCATAAAACTGCAATAGTCCACGAACATGGTTGTCCACGCAGATGGCTCTTTGGATCGCGTCGTATTTCTTGATGGAGGTTTTAGCCATTTCTTGCCGTAGCTGAAGTAGCCTTTGGATCGCACCTTCCGTGACACTCGCTAAGTCAGCCACGACCTTTTTGGATAAGCTCTCCACTTCAAGCCCGTTACCTAATAGCCATTCTTTGAGCTGGGCCACACTATTGGGATTGTCCAGCCCGGTCAGTTCCTTAGCTTCTTCGAAAATACCCGTTCTGTAACGTTTATCACACCGAATGGCGTTTTTTACAAGTATGGTATCCACCAAAATCCCTCGATCATTAATCTGTTGGTCAAGTACCCAAAGTATCTGTTCGTTGTCGGTTATAGGGTATTTCTCAAGTTTCTTTCGTATGGACTGCTCAACCTCAACATCTCTTTTGCAATAATCCTTAAAGGTTGTCCACTTCTCTGGTGCATGACTTGGCAGGTTGTGAGTTCTCTCTCCATTAGTCTTTGTAGGCTTACAAGGGATTGAGAAGTACCGGATCAGTGCCATTCCTTCGCCCATTTTCTGCTCTTCTAACTCAAGAACCCTAGCTACCCCTGCCAGATTGAGCGGAAGCCCTAACTCTGCCGCCTGTACCGCTGTGCAGCGCCAGGCTTTGGCTGAGAGTGGCCGCTTTAAATAGACTGAGAGGCAAGTACGTTCAAAATTTGCGTTAAAGGCGGTCTTTATAATGCTCTCATCGGTTAAAGCCTTTAATATTTCCTGTGGCAGCTTCTCACCATTCGCCATATCCACTATCTGGACCGCCTCACCATCATAGGCATAAGCGAACAGTAAAATTTCAAAATCAGGGGCAGAGGTGTACGCATACACCCCCGCTTTTTTTAATTCCACACTGGAGTAGGTTTCTATATCGATGCCTAACGTTTTCACGACAAAAAGTCGTCATCGTCATAGGCTTCAAAATCGTCCTCAGCTCTGCTGCGTCCTCCCAGCGATTCTCCGTCGGCTAATTTTTGCAAGTTTTGTAGGCCACAGGCAATGCCCCGATTGCCATTGGTGTTGAATGGATAGAATGTAATGCTCGCCCGGCCATAGCAGCCGCTGTAGACCTCCGTACTATCAAGGATGGGCTGGACGTTTTTGTCCACAATGTTTGGCTTTGTGGCACTGTTGGCATTTACAAAATAACAGTTTTCATAGTTCTCGTCATCAGAGCGGTCAATATCTCCGTCGCGGAGAGGGCGTTTAAATCCAGCGCCGCTTATGAACTTTGCCCCATGCTTTGCAATTCCTACTTTTTCGGCTTCTTTGATAGCCGCATTTATCTTGGCCAGGGTTTCTTTATCCGTCTTAGAGATTACGAGACTGACTGAGTATTTTTCGTCTCCCCCATTAATGCTCTTTGGTGCCCATATGTTACAAAATGAGAATCTTACTTTGCCAGTGATAACCTTTGTTGTTTCGTTCGCCATTTTTTTACTACCCCTTTATGATTTTATTACGATGTGGACTGAGGTCTTTGAATCCCTTATAACCCCTAACCAGATTCCTTTTGTTATAAAGTTGCAAACACTCCATATTAAATGGCATATGCAAAATCACTTCTTGCTGAATCCAGTGGATTCCACTCATCATGCTTGTCGGTCTCAACTACCAGCGAGGGTTTGCTCGGAGGTGCAATACATAAACCTCCCAGTAGTTTCCTAAACTGTTGCTTGCCAAGAAGCTGCGTCATAGCTGTTATGCCGAGAAGATTCTTGGTATATATCTGCGTCTCGTCATAGTCGCCAGTTGCCAACACCAGCTCTGCAATCTTGGCTTCATTCGTATATTTTCTCCGACTCGTCCCCTCGGTCAATTTGTATCCCGGCCATTTTTTCCGTCCAGCCATTGCTTCTTTTTCTGCGTATTCCCAGACATCCTTTGCCCAAACTTTGAGCTCATTCGCTTGCGCCAGAACCCCGGTCATCTCGTCATCCGTTAGCAAGTCAGGCAGTTTAAAGTCTAGTTTAGCTAGTTCTAAATTGGAATTGGCTCGTTCTCTGCATTGACTCCTTGCCCGGCAAAAGCGGCAATGTTCACCTGCTATAAATTCGCCTTCACCCTTAAAGGCCAGCTCGGCCTTGGGTATTAACACTGTTTCTGCCCATTGTATAAGCTCGTCCACCGTCAGCTCAAAGGTAGATATACTGTCGAGCCTGGGTTGGCAGATCGTCATTCGTACTGTTTCTATGTCATACAAGAGGTCAAATAAATCCAAAGCACCCAACGCATAGAGCATCATTTGGGTATTGTGTTCAGCTGACACCCTGACCCCTTTGCCATATTTAAGATCCACAACATCGAGAATGCCATCGGACACAATAACGAGATCGCCGGTTCCGAATCCATCCTTGGCATAGTGCGAGTAGTCTAGCCGCTGTTCAACGAGTGCTAAGGAATCACTTGACCTTGTTTTGGCCTCAGCTATCAGTTCGCAGGCGTAGCCAACATAAGCATCCGTGTAGAACTCTAGCTCCTGCGAGTCGTACTCACTGGTCAGTTTTTTTGTTTTGATTTTGAGAAACTTGCGAAGTTTATGCTCGGCTAAAGTGTGTGCGGCTGTTCCTTCCTCCGCAAAGGTGCTGGTTGTGTTTTCAAAATTTTCCTCAAGTCTGATAGCTGGCGTACAGTTCAACCATTTGTGAGAGCTAGAGGCTGACAGCTTTGCATGGTCGGCCATTAAAGTTCCTCTGCTTCTTTTAACAAGTCTGTGAATTTTGCGGGATCGACAGAGGTCAGCTTTGTTGCGCCATACTTCTTGAAAAGCTCCTGAATTGCAGCTTTTTTGCCCGCTTGTGATTTGGCTGTGAGTACTGCTCGAACTTGCTCAAGGGTTACGGATTTCTCCACTGTTTCGGGTTTCTTGATTTCTTCGGGTTGCTCAGGTGCGATGGATGGATCGTTTACCTCGCCAGACTCGTCAACCGTGACCTGAACAGCGCTTTGCTTGTTTTCCAATGCCTCCGCCAGCCTTGTCAGAGCCGCGATTAAATCCTCAGCGTATTTTATTGTGATTTCCAGTTTACTCATTGACTTGCCCCTCTTCCAAATAGATTAATATAATAGGCCACATCGTCTCTTTGATCGAATACTTCTAGATCATCACTCCTGTTAAGTTTTCTCGCCTAACGCATCGGTCGCTGTAGTATTGAATTGGTATACCGAGTCGCTCTGCTGCTTCTATTTCGCCCTGCATTCCTTTAGAAATCTTAGAACCGAAAACCCAGAGTTCAGCACAGCGGTACATAATATCTAGGCCCATTTGCATTCCTAGCTGACGTTCTTCCAAAATTTCTTCGTCTAGAAACTGAGTGAAGATCACATGAGGTGCGATAGGAATAACCCCCAGGGTTGCTGCAAATCGGCAATAACCATTCGCTCTGCTTATATTCCTTTCGATGTCGCCCCCTAGTGGAGAACATATATAGACTAATTTAATTAGGTTCACCTCCCTTTTGGTTTTGAGATAGGTTTCATTCGTCAATCAGCACTTAATTACGTCTGCGTTTAATCGCATGGCCGCTCACCTATGTTGCTTGTTCCCGCTTCTACCTGTTCCTTGAGGATTGGACTAAAAAGTTCATCCAGCCCCTTCAGTGCTGCTTTCCTTTTGGCTTCTTTACTTACAGACTTCCTTTCTGTAATTACTACATTTGTAGGCTTTTCGCTGGAAATTGTAATTCTTATGGTTTGCATTTTATCGCCCCCTTCTTTGAGACTGTAAAAAACGCCTCTATATATAAGTCATGGCAGAGACCAAAAGGAAGCCCCCTAAAGCAAATTATTTTTTATTATTTTTCTGAGCCTTGCCTTAATCTTGTTAACACGATCCTGGATTGCCTTTGAAGACACTCCTTCTTCACGTGCAATGTCAGCCATTGTGCGTTCTTCATAGAACACCTTATGTACCAGCAGCTCCTGCTGCGGCTGGAGCATTGCGATTGCACTATATAAAACCTCATTTTCAAGACTGCTAAAAACCTCGGCTTCAACGTTGACTGATAAATCCTCAAATTTTTCTTGCTTGTCATTACCATTGCTATATGACTTATGCCTGCGGGTTTCACTTTGGTCACTGTTGTAAATCTCCCTGTCAAGTTCAATAGATACCTCGCCGATATCGTTCGGAACTTCAACCTCTACAATCTCACCTGTTAAAAATTCGTACTTAATCTTCATTCTTACTCGCTCCTTTTCTGTTTTTGGGCATAAAAAAAAGAGCCGGATGATTACCAACTCCCTTGGTAATCATCCGGCTCATGGGTAGCTCTTTTTTCAGGCTCCTCCGCTCGGTATGCTTAAGTCACTTTGACTTCTCTATTTCGTTCAATTTTTATGACCTTCTTGCACTTTTGACACTTAATATGCACAGCTGCGTTGCCGTCTGCTTCAAGGTCAAATAATCTTTGCTTACAGTGTGGGCATTTAATAATTTCCTGCATAAATCATGTCTCTCCTTTTCCATAATTGTTTATATTTATGCTTTATAGCATTATTGCGAACAAGCAGGTAAAAAAATATGTTTAGAAGATAGCACACTGATTTACCTCTTGTTTTAAAGTTTTTGTGGCCTTGATATAGCCAAAGTTTTTTAACTTTATTTCCGCTGCTTGACGGGATACTTCGAAAACATCGGCAATAAACAAAGGAAAATCTCGCTTAGCGAACAAGTCCGTCTCCCCATCTTCCCCAATCACAATTCTTTTATTTCTTATACCCGCCTGGCCTAATATTTGCTCTGCCACAACTTTGAACGGCGTTTTAGGCATGGCAATCGCTGAAGCCATGTAGTCTGCTTGGTATTCCATCCAATCTTCAGAGGTTGTATGCCTTCGATAGGAAAAGTTCTCCACAGAGTTTACTCTGCATTTGATGATGCTTTGTTTATGTTGATTATCTATAAAATCAAGACTTAGCTGCCCTTTGTTTTTTGAATAGACACCCCGATGACACCACCAATGCCCACCGCCTTCGTGCAATGCAGTGAATCTCAAACGCCCAACTTTATCGGATGCTAATAGATGATTATCTAGAATGACGGACCCTTCTGTGATTTCGATGCTTTTTTCACTACCAAGTTCACTGTCGTACACCTGTACTTTCCCATCATCAAATGCAATCATCCCCAGAATTGTTTCATCGGCAGTTATGTCTGTGTATTGTAAATTTACTCCAAGATACAATTCCAAAAAATGCTCATAATTAATAGGCTGCGGTTCTTTAATGAGAGCAGGTTTATAGTCATTAATAAGTAGTTCAGCAAGCCCGTCCATTTCCTTGGCGCTCATGACCGGAACATTATTCCTGTCTTTTTTCCTCCATGAAAATTCTAGCATAAAATTACTCCTTACCCTTTTTGCTAATCTCTTCAATGATGCGTTTCCAATCATCAACGGTGACATCGTTCTGTTTCGCTTTACGAAGTGCCATTCTTACATAAGGAGCGACCTCAGAGTCCATGATATACTCGGGTAAATCTGGAGATACTCCTCCTTTACGTTCTTTGCCCGCTAAATCATACAACGTTTCCTGATCCTCAGGAGGTAGTTTCAGTTCCTTAATCAGTAGTTCCATTTTTTCATTGTCCATTGGATAACGCCGATTGTTTTCGATGTCACTTAGATAAGCGGGAGAGAATCCAATTCTTTCGCACATATCTCTAAGAGTAATTTCCAATACCAAACGTTTTGATTTAATGAAATCGCCGAATCTTACATTCTTTTGATCCATATTATCACCTCCTCAATAAGGCTAATTACTAATTTGCTTTTTAGCATTACTGCTAACAAAGATAATGTATCATATCTCTGGGGATTCTGTATACCGGTAATCTTTTCCTGATCCCATGTGAGCTATACCATGATGTTTTTTCCGTATATTAACCGGGATGACTTCAGCTTTCGTTTCCGGCCTGCTTGTTCGCTGTCTATGCTTAGTGACACGGATCACCTCGTGCCTCTCAAGACTCGCTATAGAATGGTTCGGCAAACCTTTTCTAGTGAGATTCCCACCCACCATTATGACGCACTCTTTCTTTGCTTGGCGCTCGGTTAGACCCCGGAACAATTCTGACAACGGAGTCGGAGGAATTGTTATCGAGCACCAATGACCGCACGCTAGGAGGACTATTCACGGAATTATGTGATGAAGTTAGCGAACTGGATGGCTCTACCCGCCTATATCAGGGTTTACCTTACTGATTGGAGCTGCGAAAGTTGAGATACAATCATTAAACAGTCCTAAATAATTTTCGACTGAAAAAGACAAAGCTGGTTTTTATCAACCCTCTGTTATAAAAACCAAACAGTAAAAAAGATAACACAATTAAGGTTATTTGAACATAAAGCTTGTCCATATAGTACAAGCCTGTAAAGATACCCAACAATGTTCCTAATACCACAAGGTTTACGCGATTAACAACTATCTTGAAGTACCTTCTAGTCTGGTATACTCTAGCTATCCACATTACCAAAAACGCTAACATTGTAGACAACGAGGCTGCCTGAATTCCCATTTTGGGAATTAGCATGTAGTTCGCAACGATATTTACTACTGCTCCTAATACTGATGTATAAAACGATCCCATCGTATCCTTGGCGCTCAGATAGCCCGTTCCATAGAACGATGAGAAAGCTGAAAACAACGCCCCAATATACAAGAAAGGAATGTATAACCATGCAGCGGAAAATTTGGGGTCCACTAACAGAGCCATAACCGGTTTCGTTAATGCAAGCAATACTAGTACAGCTGTAAATTGGAGAACTAATAGTCTATTAAACAAGCTGGTATAGAAGGCATTTCTATCCTCGGAATTGTATTCAGATATGGCACTTTCCTGCCAAGCTAAATAGAACATGGAATACACCATAACCAGCATAGCGGGGAATTTATTAGCTATTGCATATATTCCATTGGCTTCCATACCAATATAATAGTTAATCATAAACCTATCGGATAGACTCATGAACCACCAGCTCAGTGCATTAGGAATTAATGGAAGAGAATATGCCAATAATAAAGACTTTAATTTCTTGTCGAGATTTCTTAGCTTGATATACGTTCTGAGTTTTAACCGAAACTCGAGAGACGCTATGATTACAATGTTAGAGAGGATTAAGGATATAAGTAAAGCATCAACCCTCATGCTAGTGAAGATAACCATCACTAGGTTTGATATTAGCACTACAAGAGTTGCTAATACACCAGAGACAGAGTAACCGATATTATCCCGCATACCTCGGGCTGCCTGGAACCAAAAAGATGCAATGACAGACAAATCCATCTGCAACATGATAAGGTATCCGTACTTTATAGGAACAAATTGCAAAGCTAAAAGATATAATACATTAGCTATAATGATATTTCTAAATACAATAGAGAGGGAATTCGAGATCACTTCTTGTTTTCGGGCAATATTATTAGCATCTAATAAATACCGGTATAATCCATCAGTAATCTGAAAAGAGACTATAGGCACCAACAAACTTAAAGTGGTTACAATTAAATCAAAATAGCCGTAGTCTCCCGCGGAAAAATAGTGCGTATAAAATGGAAGTAAGAAAAACCCTAGTAATTTGGACGAAAAATTCCCGATAGCAAAAATAATAGTATTTTTTACCAGAGTTTTCTCCCTAGTCATTAGCCACCAACTTCGTTCCTTATTTTGTATTTCATCTTACAGTTGTATCGCCAAGCCCCAAATTCTCTCGAATTGACTCAATATGGGCTACGGCAATTCTGCCAACCGCGTGGTCGCGTCAAGAAACGAGCTTACGAAAGGTATTCTTTTAAGAGCACACAACACAAGATACAAAGAATTTGGAAAATTGTTTAAGTCTCTGCTACTTGACCTCAGAATGAAAAAATTTTATGGTGAGCGCACCGAGTTTATTATGCGGGAGATTGATCCTTTGTATTGAACTTGAGCACAGGAGCAATGATCAAGTGCTATGTTTTCATAGCCCCACCTTGAATATAAATTTCTAGATAGTCTCTATAGTTCCTCTACACTTATATGATACGATCATGACCATATAACGTTTACCTCACTAATTTACCTTCTGCAACACTTCTTAGCCCGGCTTCTTGTTTCTCAAAGCGCCTTCTGAAACTCACTTTTTAAACTATCTGATATTGTATTATTTATCTCAAATTTTTTCCTAATGGATTTGAGATTACGATTTATAATACTTTTTTCATGCTCAATGTTTTGAATCTTATATACGCATTGTTCAACTATTTTCGAAATGTTTGCATCCATACTACAAAAATCATAAACAGCTTTTTTTTCTTCAATTATTTCAAACAAGGCAGTTACCTTTTGTTGCCATGTCAATCCAATTATTGGTATATTTTGTGTATATGCTATAATCATCGAATGCATTCTTGTACCAATTAGAATTAATGTTGAATCATACAGATTCAATAAACTATCTAGCGAATCAATAAAACATACATCTATTCTATTTTTAAATTTTACCATATTGTATACTTCTAATACAGTTGAATAATCATTAACTTCAGTTTGGAAGAGTATAACATTATATCCGGTAGTTTCAACAATTTGATCAGCTAATGCCGCATATGATTTAATAGAAATATCATAATAATCACTTTTCGGATTAATTAATTTATAATTTATTATGTTTATAGCAATAATTTCTTTTTTTATTTTTTTTGTTCTTTGAGGTAGCAAAAATGCTGGATCAATAGAGACATGTATGTTTTTATGAGAATTAATGAATGGTCTTAAACAGTCCAATGACAATTTATCTCTAAAAGTAACGTAGTCACATCTTTTTAATACTTCGGCTGTTTTTTTAATCTGAGTCTTATTTATGAATGGTCCTACTCCAATAGAAGATACGTAAACTTTCTTTTTAAGTTTTTTTGCAATCTGAATATACTTGCCAAAATAATCGGCAGAACTACTATCCTTTGAGATATCCATTATCATATTTCCTCCGCCAATTATGAGGAAATCAGAACGAGCAAGATTATGTTTAAAAGATTTCCAATTCTCATATTCTTGCATATTACTAGATATATAATTATGCACACGTCTAAGAATAGAGTATTTTCGAAATATATTATTCTTTAACAGTTTATTGACAATAATCTGGACTATATTACTACTATGATAATCACTATAGCTTCGGCTATAATCAAATTTTACAATACTGAATTTTTCGCCATAAAAGGAACTCAAAGTTTCTGAAATTAACAAGTCACCAATATTCTTACTAAAAAAAAAGCTCACTAATAACGCGTTCATAACTTAACCTCAATTCATATATATACATTAGATAATTCTATTCTATATTCATACCCAGGATAAGTTTGTAAATATCCACAGTCTTTTTACAAACTAATTCAGCCTTATAGCGCCCATGGGAAACAGCTCTTGCTTTATCAGAGAAATCTAATGCTAATTTATCGTTTTCCCATAACAATGAAATATAATAAGCTAATAATTCGAAATCCCCAAATGAATATAAAAATCCTGTTTCTTTATGAGATATAGTTGTCATCATTCCTCCTGAAGTAGACGCCACACACGGTAAGCCTATCAGCATTGCCTCTGCCAATGTATTAGAGCCATTTTCTACTATTGATGGAACTACCATAGTATGCGACTTAGCCATCACTTCTGCAACCTTTTCAGAAGAAAGAGTCCCCAAAAATTCTATGCTTTGTTCAAGACCGTATTTAGCAATAAGACTCTTAAGATATGATGAATAATCCGACCGTAATAGCCTTTGCTTAATTGTAGTACTTGTTAATATATTCGGACCAAGAACCTTTATTTTCATATCTGGGTAACGTCTTTTCAGTATGTTTGCCGCTCGCAGGAGCATGTGAAAGCCTTTTATAGGATAATACGCAGCGGGTGCCAGTATTGTATATTTTTCAATAATAGAAATATCCCACTTACTTTCAAAGAAAGGCTTTCGCATTGCCTCTTCGCAGTGATAATAAACGACATTAGGATTTACAGCCTGAGTGAACGCGTGATCCCAATCTGTTCGTCCAATGACATTTTTGACTAATTTGAGAAGCTTTTCCTCATGTACAGCCCTTTTTCTGAATTGCTTTCTTATTTCGGGCACTCCTCCATATTTAAAATCAGCAAGTCTCCTGTGGCGCAATAAGTCAATTGGTTCAATGTCCGCATAATAACGACGGGCACATATTTCTAATAATCCCTGAATGGATACTAACACAGGAATGTCCTTTGCCAGTTCAGCAACAGTGAGACCATGGGTAAATTCAGTACCGTGAATATGAATTAGATCGGGCTTAAAGCTTAAAACAGCATCTTGCAATAAACCTTGTGAATTTCTTGAAACAGGATAATTATACATTTCTCCATCTTTCACTGGTATGACGTAGTGCTGAATATTTCCATTCTTTAATTTGTAAGTCTTATCGATAATCATAGGTGCCAATATCATGATTTCAATATCATCTTGCTTTGAAAGCTCGGCAATAAGAGCTTCAAGCCAACTTTGGGTACTATAAACAGCTTTTTCTTTATTGATATATTCAACCATTTCATGTAAAGGAAGATTCACTAACCAAAGAACTTTCATATACAACTCTCCTATTTTTTTGTTGTTAACACTTTTATCATAGTTTCTGCCACCATTTTTTTAGTGTGATACTTTTTGGCTGTTTCTACCCCATTTTTAGCCATTTTTATTCTTTCTGCTTTGTCCATAATAACAGTCTTGATTGCTTGTTTTAACTCGTTCTCAGTTTCTACCACGATTCCACTTTGCGTCTTTATTATATATTCTGAAGATGCAAGCATCTTCGGAGCATAAGAAAGAATAGGTCTTCCTGCCGACATATACTCTGGTACCTTTGTTGACATCGAATATAATGTGAATTGAATTACGTTTCTATCAAATGATTCAAGTAACAAAAGCACATCTGCTCCAGCAAGCAGTTTTTCTATTTCATTGGCCGGAACAAAAGGTTTTATTATAACTCCGTGTTTAATCAGCAATTCACCAAAATTGTGCTTATCAACATCCGGTATATGAACAACAAGTTCAGCTGAGTGCCCTTCATTTCTCATTTCTGCAAGACATCCTGCAACTACAGCTAGCGATTTCCATCTATTCAAATGCAAACCGCCTGCATATAAAAATCGTACGCAGCCATCTTCATTTCTGAATAGCTTTTGGCTAATATAATCTACACAGTTCATAGCATTGTAATATTTAACACCCTGCCGTTTTTCATAGTATTCCGCCATTTTAGGACTAATTGCTATGCCCGCACCGGAACGGCTGTGTAGTTTATTAAGCTCATGAAACATTAGTCTTCTTATCGGCTTTAGCAAAATAGATGATGTGTACTTTGTCTCTGGCCAATTATCCATCAAATGAAGAGAAATAGGAATTTTAAAACGTTCGGCAAGTTTATTACTTAATCTAAGTGCACGAATAGAAGCACCCATTGTATAAACCACGTCAGGATTAAAACTAATTATTTTCGATAATACGTCAGATGGCAAAAATACAGGAGAAATGTCCAATAGCCCTCGAATAGCATCATGAAGCTTACCAGATATTGATACATCCCGAATCGCTGCATTAATACCAGTTTTAACTTGAATCTGTGATTGTTCATTACCAGTAAATATTTTATATATTTTCCTAAATGCTTTTTCAAAGGGAATCCAAGTCAATTCAATATTAATTGTTTTGATATGTTCTTTGCGACGGTTATTTACGTTAATATCGAGACAAATCTGCATAAGCATATCGTTTGGCCATGATTCAAATAAATTTCTTAATGTATGACCTGTAGCATTTTCTAAGCTTAGAGATTGTACGTTAATTAATAGCACTTTAGGAAGTGAGACCATTTCATCATGGTCTTCATTCTGTTTAAGTTCTGACATTTTAGACCCCTCTTAACAGTATTTGTTTGTATATTTACAATGTTTCGTGTTCATTCATATCACTATTTAATAAATAAAACATAAAGCAGTAAGTAAGAAAAACATAGTTGTGAATTTCTGTGGATAACAGCACTACAATAATTGCGGTTAATACAAACTTTATATTCCGATTTAATTTTTGCCTAAAAATCCCTTTTAACCATGCGAATACATATACACCAGCAAAAAATAAACCGAATGTTGAAGCAAATGTTGTAATAGTTGATGTTTGAGATTTAATCTGAAATCCAAGTTGGTTAGCGAATTCACCAGCTAAAATAAATTGGTTACTAATTCCGGCCCCAGAAAATGGATATTGTAATGCAATCCCCATATCAACTAATGGCATAATTGTCCTATCAGTCAATGATTGATTTGATGTGAGTAGTTTACCAAAGACATCCGGCAAAGCACTTGCTAGAAATCTAATTATGCCTGCTTGAAAATATATTGCAACCATTAGAACAATTAAACCAAAAAATGTAACCATTGCACCCTTTGCTCCATTGTAGTTCTTAACAATAATTAGTAATACTATGAAGGCCAATAGAAAAAAACCGGTTGTTGATTGTGTTGTGAGAACAGTGACTGAAAATAAAATCAAATCAAAAATTTTTTGCTTTGATTTTGTAAATTTTAGAGTAAGCAGGCAGGCTATTATTAGTATTCCCTGATACATTCCCGGCTCCCAAAACACTCCGCAATTGCGTTGTGGGATGCCTATAAAGCTAAAGAACACATATGTATTAAAAAACATAGTGCCTGCAGAATTAACTTCAATTGGAAGAAAAGTAAGGGTTAATCCTGAAAAATTTATTATAACATAGAATATTAATGATATTATTGCAATAATCCGAATATATAGCAGATAAACAATCGCAAACTTCCTAAAATTATATACCCTAACAATACTGACTGCTGCAAAAATATATATCACTATTTGGAAATACGTTTTGAAATTTTCTATATCATAATTCACAAGCATGGATAACACAGTACAAAAAGACAACCCCACCGCCACTATGCCGGAAACCATTTGAAGTCTTTTTACTCCCTTATATGCCTTGAAAAAAAGCCAAATCGCAGTTATCCCAAGAAGTAATGTTGGTAATGCTGGCTTGCTAATTGATAACATATACCCACTGTTTAATAAAATTATTAAAAAAACAAAGTAAAGAGACATTGGGATGATAGTTACTTTTTTTTCCATATTTCAAATCTCTTTCTACCGTAAAAATTTATTTACGCATTTTATAAACGAGTTCATAGAGTTAACTATTTCATAATTCGTCCTACAAAATTATCCATTTTTATCAATTCCAAGACACCCACTTCTATAAGTGGGTGTTCCATATTCTGCTTCGGTAGGGGTAGAGTCCCCTACTGAAGTCCCGATGTTCAGCTTTAGCTGAACGGAGTTCACTTTTGGAATTTCTAAGTCTGCAATCGCCCATAATTTGTTTAATAGAGCGATGGCTAACTTACAAATAGTATCGGTGAGGATGAAATTGAAAGTCGGTTTACTAGTGCTCTGCGATGCCGAATATTGTTCTATTGGAAATACTCTTTGGTATTTTGACTTTAATACTTTTTTGCGTTGGTTTTTACTCGATCACTCTGTGCACTATTCGCGTTGAGTTTATTTCAGAGTGTCATGGTAGTCATCATGTCTGTCATAATAGGTCCGAATGACCTTCCAGCAGAACCTGCAGATTACTGGTTAGGCATCACCTACCATATATTCCATATTTCTTGATAGGAAAAGTACTTAGTATATTTTCCATTTGTTGTGGTTAACTATAACTAATGGCTTTAACCTGCTCCTTAACCACAATATCATTAGGAACGATTCTAAGGTAATTTATATCCACATGATCCTTAGATATTCTTTCAATTCATCTCACACATTTATATATATGTAGTTCGGTATTAACAACCCAGCGGCAACGAATGACGAATGAAGCTGTTAATTCAATGCTCCTTCTCATTTATCATGTCTATTATCTTTCTCACCTGTACCACGTTATTTTTGTTCTGCAAAACATAGTCCCTTGCCTTTTCGCCAAATTTATTTCGCTCCTCAATAGATAAAGCACATACCTCAATTATTTTTTCTGCCATGTCTGCCGTTGTAACACCCTCCACAAAAAACATATATTCATCGTAATCAGCGGGAATTCCTGGAAGTTTGTAGGCGATTACTGGCCTTCCGGAAAGCAGATACTCTAAGTTTTTAGACGGAAAAGAATATTTAGTAAATTCTTCTCCAGGCGGACGCGGGTTTATAAGTACTGCAGCTTGTCTCTGCAATGCTACAGCTTGATCTCTACTTACAGTACCATGCCATTTTATGCGCTGATCTAAATTTGACAATCTAGCAATATTCTCTTCCGCTTCTCCAAAACCACATATCCAGAGCTCATAGGATGTATCCTTTATCATTTCAAAAGCATCTAAAAGCGTACCAATACCGTATTTATAATTTAATGTTCCCGTGTATAATATGCTTTTTATGCCCTCTTCTACATTTTCACCGTCCATATTTAAATCATTCTTAGCAACCATGCCTTCAATTACACAGAACGGCCTATCATTAACCATTAATGCTCTAGCCATCGGTTCCGTTAAAAGAACAAACGTATCAACATACTTCATCAGCTTTTCTATTAAAATACTCTCAATTTTCTTAGCTAATTTATAGATAAAGCTAATATTTGTATTCAAATTCATATGTGCAGGCAAATCTGGCACAATAAGGCATGTAGTAATGTCGGGTTTCGAAACCTTTGCTTTTCTTAACGCCCAAAGAAAAGGCATATTGACCGAATATGCTATTACTACTTTTTCTTGATTAGTATCATCGGACCATTTTTTTATTTGTTCTGCTAATCCTATAGCTCTAAATATATTCTTTATTCCCCATATATTGAGGAACCATATGTTGATGTCTTTGGCACCTGCACTGTGACTCCATTTTGACTGTTTAAAAAATATATCTTTATAATGTTTAGGATAAGAGCCGATAAACGGAGCATTAATAATTGTAACAGGGGTACCATTCCAAAAGTCCAAGCCTTCAATTATGTTCCATTGCAATGCGTCAGCAGCAAATTGGATTCCCGATTTGCTCTTATTCATAATCTCATCTATCTTGTTCTTTTCAAAAATCCCACCTAAAAAAGCAATATCCATTTCTCATTATACCCCTCACGATGTCAAATCAGCATTTATTTTCCCCACACAGTCATATTAACTATCTTCGCATAGCTCTGGATAATCTTAACCACCTTAACCGACACATTAGTATCCTCATAATCCTCAGCCATAACCGTCTCTTCACCTCTCTCATACATCGCCACAGCAAGTTCAACCGCCTGCTCCACATCCGCACCCTTAATGCCACCAATAACAACAGTACCCTTATCCAGCACTTCCGGTCTTTCCGTAGAAGTTCTTATCAACACACCCGGAAAACCAAGAATAGCTGATTCTTCGGACAAGGTCCCACTATCCGACATCACACAATACGCATTCATCTGCAGATGGTTATAATCGATAAATCCAAACGGACTCATACTCTGCACTAGTCGATGGAATGCAAATCCACGCTCTTCAATGAATTTCTTACTCCTCGGATGCATTGAGTATATAATCGGTATCTGATACTTTTCTGCAATTCTATTCACCGATGTCATCAACGACATGAAGTTATCTTCTAAATCAATGTTCTCTTCCCTATGAGCCGAGAGCAAAATGTACTTTCCCTTTTTTAAACCCAATCGTTCCAATACGTCTGAAGCATGTATCTTTTCCATATGGTTACGTAGTACTTCTCTCATTGGAGAACCAGTCACGAATATGGTCTTTCCATCGATGCCTTCAGATAACAGATAGCGTCTGCTGTGCTCTGTATATGGAAGGTTGATATCGGAAATATGATCGACAATCTTTCTATTAACCATTTCGGAGACATTCCAATCCCAACAACGGTTACCTGCCTCCATATGGAAGATCGGCACTTTTAGTCTCTTAGCAGAGATTGCAGCAAGAGCCGAATTGGTATCGCCAAGAATGAGGATCGCATCAGGTCTTTCCTTTTGAAGCACCTCATAGGACTTTGCTATGATATTCCCCATCGTCTCGCCTAACGTGCTGCCCACGCTATCCAAATAATAGTCCGGCGCACGTAATCCCAAGTCCTTGAAGAACACCTCGTTTAAAGTGTAGTCCCAGTTCTGTCCGGTATGAACAAGAATGTGATTAAAATAACGGTCGCAGGCCTTTATTGCTTCCGATAATCGGATGATTTCAGGTCTTGTACCAAGTATGGTCATAACTTTTAGTTTATTTGCATTCATCTTATCTGCCACTCTCTACACCTCCTCATAGTAAGTATCCGGTTTCTCTGGATTAAAACATTCATTGACCCACATAAATGTAACCATGTCTGTATCTCCTAAGTTTTCAATGTTGTGAGTATAACCGGTTGGAATGTCTACCACTTCCAACTTATCTCCGCTAACGTGGTATTCGATTACATGACTCTCTCCAATTTTTCTAAATCTAATAACCCCCGTACCGCTCACCACCAGGAATTTCTCATTTTTACTGTGGTGCCAGTGGTTGCCCTTCGTGATACCGGGCTTGGAGATGTTTACTGATACTTGTCCTCTGTCTGCAGTACGAATAATTTCAGTAAAGCTTCCTCGATCGTCAATATTCATCTTTAAGGGATAGCTAAAGTTATCCTCTTGAAGGAAGCTCAAATAAGTGCTGTAGAGGTTCTTCTCCAATTGATTTGACATATCGGCAACAGAGAGATTTCCTCTACTCTCTTTAAAACTGCGAAACGTATCAGCTAATGCCCCCAACTTGATAGGGTGTGTCACTGGAACTATACAATGACCGTCTTCTACTGTTGGACTACCCTCTAGCACTTTCAAAAATTCCTCAACCACATCATCAATATAACACAACATCAAGTCTGCATCAGGATTGTTGACTTGGATTGGAAGATCTCTCGCGATGTTATAGCAGAAAGTCGCAACAACAGTATTATAGTTTGGTTGGCTCCACTTGCCATAAATATTGGTAAACCGGTAGATGTACACCGGCGCGCCAGTCATCTTTCCATATTCAATAAGAGCCCCTTCACCCTGCTTTTTACTCAGGCCGTATGGGTTGTCCCTCTCTGCCTGAATGCTTGAGGTAAAGACGATCGGCACCTTTCTCCCATTACTACGATTATATTTTTCCAAACTCTGAGTAATCCGCGCGGTAAAATCAGCATTGCCTTCAAAGAATTCCTTCTCGTCCTTCGGTCTGTTGACACCTGCCAAATGGAAGATGAAATCACATTCTTTAAGGCATTCTTCTAACTCTATATCTGTCGTTTCAAGAGTTACCTTTAATAGCTCATATCTTCCATCTCGGTCCAGAGTTGCACAGAGGTTTTTCCCTATAAAGCCGTTAGCTCCAGTTATAAGTACTTTCACTTTATTCCTCCTCGTTCATCCCAAGCTCTTGTCTAATGAAATCAAGACTCAACAGCTTATCTTTTACTGCTTCGACACTCAATCGATCGGTGTTATGGGAATTATATTCTTCCATTGTCGAGAGCTTTTCATTTCCATCCACAAAGTATTGATCATAGTTTAAATCACGGTTATCGGCTGGAACTCTAAAGTAATGGCCCATATCTTCCGCTTTAAAGAACTCTTCTTTAGTCAGCAGCGTCTCGTATACCTTTTCCCCATGACGAGTACCAATGATTTTGATTTCATGATTAGGGGCAAAGAGTTGACGCATAGCCTCTGCTAAGTCACCTACTGTACTTGCAGGTGACTTCTGAACAACTGTATCACCGCTTCGAGCATGTTCAAACGCATATACGACTAGTTCTACTGCCTCTTCAAGGTTCATTAAATATCTAGTCATATTAGGATCAGTCACTGTCATCGGCTGACCTGTCCTAATTTGCTGCACGAACAGAGGAATAACAGAGCCACGTGACGCCATAACATTGCCGTAGCGAGTAACGCAGATTGTGCATTTCTCCGGAGCTACCGTACGAGATTTAGCCACGATAATTTTCTCCATCATCGCCTTTGAGATACCCATTGCATTGATAGGATAAGCAGCTTTATCTGTTGAGAGACAGATGCACTTTCTAACGCCATATTCGATGGCAGCAGTTAGTACATTCTCTGTACCCAGTACGTTTGTCTTGACAGCCTCTAACGGGAAAAATTCGCAACTCGGAACCTGTTTTAGAGCTGCTGCATGGAAAAGATAATCTACTCCATGCATTGCATTTTTAACGCTAGCTATATCACGAACGTCTCCTATATAATACTTAATTTTGTTGTTTTGATATAGACGGCGCATGTCGTCCTGCTTCTTCTCATCACGAGAGAAAATACGGATTTCGCCAATATCAGTATTTAAAAAACGATCTAAAACTGCCCCACCAAAAGAGCCTGTCCCACCTGTGATTAATAATGTCTTATCCTTAAACATAGTTATTAGGCCTCCAATGAAATTAATGCGTCTTCTAAACGAGCTATGAAACATTCTTTGCTATAGTTATTAATGTAATAATTTTGAGCGTTTTTGGCCATTTGTTCTTTTCTATTGCTATCGCGAAATTGTAATATCAACTTTGCAAGTTCTTTATAATCCTCAGCATTACAGCACAACCCACAGTCAGCATCTTTTATCACATAGCTTGTCTCGCCATCGATAGCACCGATAATCGGCCTACCAGCCGCCATATAAGACTGGATTTTGCCAGGAAGCGTATACGACAGTGCCTTATTATTCTTTAAGGTAATAAGCATTGCATCTGCCATACCATAGAAATACTGCATGTTTCCCACTGGCCTTCTGCCATGAAATGTTACGTTAGTAAGACCAAATCTATCAGCAAGTTGCTTGCACTCTTCTAATTTCGATCCATCTCCTACAATATGAAAGGTTATGTTGCTGTCGGTATGTACTTCATTCGCCGCTTTAATTATCGTTTCTACGCTTTGCATATCGCCAATGTTGCCAGCAAAGACGAAATTGAATCCTTCATTACTATCTTTTGTCCAGTGTTCTTTTGTATCAACTCTCTCAGAGAATAAATCTTCAGCATACTGTGGCAAGTACTCGATATTTGTGATAGGCAATCCTAAAGTGTTCTGAAAGTAATCTTTAAACATATTAGATGTTACTAAAATTGAATCAGCCGATTTGTATATCCACCTAGATATTCTTAAAAATACTTTATATATTATTGAGTTTTCCCTAACCCTTCCGGCTGCCAAGCTATCGGGCCATAAGTCAAGGCAAAGTAACAGTATTTTTGTATTGTGTTTCTTTTTATACACCATCGCAGGAATACCCATCATAACCGGGGATAACTGATTTACAAATACTACGTCATATTCTTCTTTCATGAGTAGTGCCTTCAATGAAGCAGATAGGGCAAAACTAAAATAATTCAAAAATAGCCTAAAACGGCTATTCCCTCGACCAATTTCAAAAGTTCTGATGACCTTCACACCGTTAAGCGTTTCATTTCTTTTTCTACCATGTCTGTAAGCATCAGGAACTCGACCCTCCGGATAATTAGGCAGTCCGGTTAAGACTGTCACTTGATGTCCTTTTTGTACCAGCGTTTCACATATATCTGTTATTCTGAAAGGTTCAGGATAGTAGTATTGACAAACAACTAAGATCTTCATTTCAATGTAGGCTCCCACATCATCATTTAAATTTCTTTACATACTGCTCCACTTCTATTTTAAGCCCTTCTAAAAAAAAGATAGTGTCGGCCGTGGCCTGGGATTAAACAGGCACTAGAAAAATAGACTAAATGTAAAAAGACTTGCGAAAGGCTTTCTAATATGACTGGCAACTAAATTCCCATAACCACTACAAAACGCTTCCTCTCACAACAACTCATCCACAAGCAACGCCCTTCCCACCAGCCACACTCCACCCCCTTACCCTCACTCCAACCTCAACATGCCCACAACTCCCAACCGTCACCCCACCAGCCAAAACCGCTCCCTGCGCAATATGAACAAAATCCCCGACCATACAATCATGATCAATAACTGCAGCAGTATTCACAATAACATGCTCACCGATCTTAGCGTCAGCATTAATAATAGCCCCCGGCATAACAACAGTCCCACTAAGAATCTCTACCTTACTCCCTATAATTGCTGCGGGATGAACTAACCTCACATAGTCCAAGTTCAACCCTTCGTACCTTTCAACAATCGCTTTTCTCACCCGATTATTTCCAATAGCTATAATAAAGCTAACACCATCCCTAGCCCATCTTGGTAACGTATCAATTCTACCAAGATACAAGTCCTGACCTTCTCCAACTGACTCATTGTCATCGAGGTATCCCAAAATCTTATAACCATTTAACCTAGCAATGTCCGTCACGACCTTACTGTGTCCGCCTATTCCTATAATAATAAGATCAGCCAAGACTCCTCACCACCTTAAACCCATTAACCCTATCACATAGAACTCTCTCTTCTCTCAACCATATTCGGCTCTCGGGTCCCTTCTCGAACCCCATCTGCCTTCAATACCTTTAGAACCGTAAAGAATAGTATCTTTATATCAAAGAATAAATTATGATGTTCTAAGTAATAGAAATCATGATCAACTTTTTCACTTATTTCCAAACAGTCCCTTCCGTTTACCTGGGCCCATCCCGAAACACCGGGTCTTAATGTGTGCACCCCACATCTTGTTCTCAACTTTATCAAATCATACTGGTTATATAAGGCTGGGCGTGGCCCAAAAAATGTCATATCACCTTTGATAATGTTTAAAAATTGAGGCAGCTCATCTAAACTACTCTTTCTCAGGAAGTTCCCAAAAGGGGTAATGTAACTCTGAGGATCCTTAAGTAAATGAGTCGCCACATTAGGAGCCCCTGTGCGCATGGTTCGAAACTTATATAGCACAAACTCTTTGTTATTTCTTCCGATTCTTCGTTGTCTAAATAACACTGGACCTTTAGAATCAAATTTTATGGCTAAGCTAATTATGAGTAACAACGGACTTAAAATACTGAATAATATAAGGCCAAAAATAATATCCGTGAATCTTTTCATCTAATCCCTCTCCTCCATCATTAGGCACGAACCCCTCGACATAATTTAGCCATTCTTAATCAATTAAGGTCTAATGCCACCTTGGTGATGTAAAAAGGACAATCGGAAATCAGAATTCCTTTAAATTGCCCACTGTATTTCTTACCTTCCCAATTCGCGCTTAAAACCATTATAATTATTTAATCAAGCGTAAGTCGCGCTAATAAAGCCTTTTTTGAGGATCCCTATATTATCACCGTCGTTATTTCACCTAAATATTTCCTCAATGCGTACATTTTAGGTAATATACTATATGTAGTAGGTCTTTTATTTACACATACTACATGTTGTGGTTTAACCCCTTTGTGATCCCCAGTCGTCATATCCCCTTTTAAGAACTAAACCCCTACCTCGCACTAATCCTCTCCACCCCGTCCTTCTTCGTCCCCTGCGAAAACCCAACAACAACCCTACCCAATTCCTCCACAATCTCCTCCCTCGTCAACCTCGACCCCCGCTCCCTAACAATCTGCACTAACCCCTCAATCCCTGCTACATCCACCCCACACGCCTTCGCCACAAAAATCCTCTGATGCTTCGTACTTGTCGTTCCTTCATCCGCTGTGAGCAGTTCCTCGTACAACTTCTCTCCAGGCCTTATCCCCGAGAACTCTAGCTTAATATCCACATCTACCTCGAACCCTGACAACCGGATCAAGTCTCTCGCCAGATCAACGATTTTGACCGGCTTCCCCATATCCAAAATAAAGATTTCCCCGCCCTGGGCCATAGCGCCCGCTTGGATCACAAGTTGAGAGGCCTCAGGAATGGTCATAAAATAACGCACCATCTCTGGATGAGTCACCGTCACTGGGCCACCCTTGGCAATCTGTTTCTTGAACGTCGGAATGACGCTGCCTCGACTCCCTAGGACATTACCAAAGCGCACAGCGACGAACCGTGTCTGAGATCGTCGATCTAAGCTTTGAATAATCATCTCGGCCACTCGTTTCGTAGCCCCCATGATACTCGTCGGATTAATGGCCTTATCCGTAGATATAAGGACAAAGGTCTTTACCTGGGTTAAGTCTGAGATCTCAGCGACATTATAGGTTCCTAAGATATTGTTCTTTAACGCTTCCTCAGGATTTTTCTCCATTAGCGGCACGTGTTTATGAGCCGCAGCATGGAAGACAACTCCGGGTTTGAATTTTCTGAAAACCAATTCGACTTTTTCCCGATCTTTAACATCCAGGATTTCTGTTTCGAGATTAATACCGGGACAGTCAGAGCACAGTTCTTGCTCAATATCGAAAATGCTGTTCTCACCACGTCCGACGAGGATGAGCTTATCCGGCTTAAATCTGCCGATTTGCCGACAAAGCTCTGAGCCAATCGAACCACCTGCTCCCGTGACTAAGACCGTTTCCCCTGCAAGATAGCCTGCGACTTCCTCGATATCCAGATTCACCTGATCCCTACCCAATAAATCCTCTATCTGCACTTCACGAATTTTCAAGGCATCCACTTCACCACTGAAATAGTTATAAATACCAGGAATGATCTTAATGACGACCCCACTTTTTTCGCAGATCTCGGTAATATCCCGTATTACCTCCCCCGGAGCTGAAGGCATCGCGATGATGACTTCCTCAATATTGTGAGCTTTAACAACTCGCGCGATATCCTCCCTTGTCCCTAATACGGGAATACCCATAAATTTGAGCTTTTGCTTTTGGGGAGCGTCATCGATGATCCCCACTGGATTGCCTTCTCGGTAATTGCTATTTTTGAGTTCTCGGACCGCTAAGGCCCCGGCATCTCCTGCGCCAATAATCAGTATCCGCTTCGGTAAGCCAAGAGTATGACCTTGGAAAACCCCATCTTGCAGTATCCGCCCTATGAAACGTGACCCACCAATCAGAAACATCGTGGTCAGCCAAAGTAGCACGGCTACCGTGTTTGGATAACGCATCGGAGCTAAAAAATAAATAACGAGTACAACGCTACTCGTTCCGACCGTTACCGCATAAAGGATTGAAACTAGCTCACTGATACTAGCATACTCCCAAAGACGGTTATAAAGACCAAATAATGAAAAGATTACCAAGTAGATGAGCGTGCCGGCCCAAGCAGTATGATAATAAGTCATGTAGTATTCCTGCGGAATAGTTCCTTCAAATCGGAGATAGAAGCTGCCTAACGCAGCTAGGTTAACTAGTACTGAGTCAATTAGCATTAAATAGATGGAATTACGGTTCAAGGTCATTGATAGTTCCTTCCTTTATTCACTCTATATACCCTCTTCAGCTTTCTAGACTACGCCACTTTGAATTAGGTCCTCAGTCCTATAAACCTAGGACAATGGTACCTAAGCATATTTAATTCTAGCTTAACATGAAAAACCCTCTTTTATCATCAACTTTAATTATTACAAAATTCTAGATATTCTGCAAACTATGCTACGAAATATGTCGATTAAACGAACTAATTACATTGATCTGACTCTACCTCTTAAATAAATCCCAAAATCGACTCTGCCTTTTCTGATTACTTGACCCCTTTAGGACATATTCCCTATCGACCTGTAGCTGATTCCCCTCAAGGATCGTTTGTGGATTGTTCCTCGTTAAGTCAAGGTATCGTTCATCACCCACGATTTTCCGTATATTCTGGAGTCCTTCCAGATAGGTTAGCTCACTATGCGACACACGATGAGCGTCTGAGCCAAGAACGTGGCTTAGATCACTATTAAACATCAGTTCTGCTAACTGCCTAGCTTGAGGTCCATAATGCCCACTTAAGCTTCTTAAATTCAGTTGAAAGATAATCCCCTTCTTGGCCCAATCAAGTAGTCGCTCTGGCTGATCAGACAAGCCTTTATTGCGTTCTGGATGGGCAAGCACCGGAGTTATCCCTTGGACTTGGAGTTCAAAAAATACTTGCTCGGTATAATGTGGTATTTCATTCATTGGTAACTCCACGAGCAAATACTTACCAGCATTTCCCAAGGTCAGTAGTTTTCCAGCGCTCACCCACTTGGCCATATCCGGGAAGATATAGTTCTCCGCCCCCGGTAAGATCTCAACTGGAATTCCAGCCTCCATAACCCGCTCGCGCACCTGTTCCGTCACAGTTAGGATTTCCGCAACACTTAAAGCTTCCCTGCCTTCCAGGACGTGCGGGGTGGCGATCAGCGTCTTAAAGCCTGCCTCGTGCAACTGACACACCATATGTAGGGTCTCGGTCATGTTCTTTGCCCCGTCGTCTAACCCGGGCAAGATGTGACTATGCATATCGATCATGTGAACTCTCCTTATTAACTAAAAGAACCCCACAGGTAGGGCGAGTTCCTACAGGGCTCTACTGATCGCTCCACCAGTGCTTAAGTTCATAGATGGAAGCGATCTTATTTTAACCGCTTGAGTATGACCAGTTCCTCTCCTTGGGCGGTGAGACGCTTGTCTAGTTTCTTGACATCTTCCCAGACAAAGCTCAATTCCACTTTGATCTCGCTAACATCCTTTTTCAGAGAAGCTACGTCATTTTTCAGAGAAGCTACGTCTTTTTTCAAGAATGCTAGATCTTCTCCCTGCCGCTCAACGGTGGTCTTCAAGGATGCTAGATCTTCTCCCTGCCGCTCAACGGTGGTCTTCAAGGATGCTAGATCTTCTCCCTGCCGAGACTGGCCTTTGCGCAGGGCCTGTAGTTCTGAAAGAATTTGGGCGAGGATTTGTTCCATTTATTCACCCCTTTATACTTTTCAGTGAGACTCCCACTTCTACAAGTGGGAGTGGTCCTAAATCCGGATGGACGCTGCTTCCTTTGTTGTTCTAGCGTGTTTTATGGCCTTTGCCCTTCTTCTTAGCATCATCAGACCCATGATAGTAATAGTAGTAATAGTATTCACTGGTTTTCATGTCCACTTTATTGAGAACCGCTCCGAGAATCTTGGCGCCTACTTTTTCCAATTGTTCTTTAGCCCTTTGCGCAAAATCTTTATTCACTTCTCCTGCGGCCAAGACTAAGATGACTCCATCGACTTCCTGGGCTAGAATCGCGGCATCTGTCACTGCGATAATGGGTGGAGTATCGATCAAGACTATGTCATATTGCGTGCTTACTTCCTCGATCAAGCGCTTCATCCGTTTAGACCCGACAAGCTCCGCAGGATTGGGAGGAATGGGGCCTCCTGTGAGAACACTGACTCCGGGTACGGCTGTTTCCTCGATGTAAGCCTGGTAACCTTGGTCCTGAACCAGGGAAACCGATAAGCCCACCGCATTACTCAACCCAAATAGTTTGTGCTGAGTTGGATTACGCATATCAGCATCGATCACAAGTACAGATTTCCCAGCTTGCGCGATACTCACCGCAAGGTTGGCGGCCGTGCTCGATTTTCCCTCCCGAGGGCCTGCGCTAGTGATCATAATTTTTTTAGTCTCTGAATCCACACTCGTGAATTGAACGTTCGTTCGGAGCGTCCGAAAGGCCTCAGAAATGGGAGATTTGGATTGCTCTAAGGTGATTAATGAATATGCCAAACGAATCTTCCCCTTTTTCTCTCTTACCCTTGTTTCCCTAGCTCATAGTTTGGAATAACGCCTAATACTGGAATCCCCAAAAGCTTCTCGACATCACTCGAAGTCTTGATCGTGTTATCAATATATTCAAGTAAGAAGACCAGTCCGACCGACGCCATCAAACCCACGACGAAGGCAATCAGGACGTTGAGGGTTTTATTGGGCTTAACGGGCTTGTCCGGAGTGACTGCGGTATCCACGATACTCACACTATCGACTTTCTTAATTTCGATAACGGCTTTGGAAAACTCCTGAGCCATAGAATTAGCGATTGAGGCAGCCAACACAGGGTTTGTATTCGTTACCTTGATTTCCAAAATTTCCGTGGTTTTGACGGGATTAATGGAGATCAGACTGTTAAGTCCTGCAACCGTCAGCGGTAAATTTAAGCCCATGATGACATTTTGCTCAACGGTCCGACTCTGGGCTATGGTCGCATAGGTCTTCGCAAGTTGTAAGTTCGCTTGTAAGACACTATTATCCAGCATTTGTACAGCTGCTTGACCTGACTCCGAAGCTTTCTTCCCTACGATCAAGGTGGTGGAGGCTTCATAGACTGGTTTAAGGACATAAAAGCTAATAATTCCGCTGGTGAGTGCTGCGATAAGCGGTAATATGATAACGATTAACCAACGTTTGCGCAGTACTTCCCAGTACTCGCGTAATTCTATTTCCTCTTCCATGGCAACCTCCCAAATTCAGTCCAGTAAACTTGTCCAACACTATAGTATTCGCGTTAATTCTCGAATTCCCTGCAGATTCCCAAACTAAATATTTAGTGAGACCTATGAAAGAAACTAACTAGTTTAAGAATCTCAATTTAACCGTTAGGGTCCCCGCGGATTTTCCATCGCTTAATAGTTTGCCCTGTAGGGTTTTAGTTTTTGACGTTTTGTAGATTACTCTAAAATCCTGCAGATTGACTCCTCCTGGAATTTGACCACCAATAATTAAATCCCCTATGGTTATGACTCTCTCTTGTCCTGCTATTAGTGAGAACGTCTGGATGTCCGTAAGCACTTTAAATTCCAGGGTACAATTCTGATCTGCCGTCACGGCAAACCCAAGAAGGCTATCCGTATCACTCAGTCCCGAGAGATTAATCTCTGCACCATTATTAAACGGCCCCAAGGAATTAGGCGGATCCGTGATCACCTGAATATTACTAAGAGTCACCGAGTTCGTCCCAGCAGGCGGTGTAGAATTTATCGGAGACTGAACGGGCGGAGGTGAAATTGCCAGCGCTCCACTTCCGGTGACTGTCACAGTATTTCCCCGGTTATCAAACTTTGTTACTTTTGCCCCTTGATCAACCAATATTGCCGCTTTGCCGTTCGCTATGAGGTCTGTAATGACCGCTGAAGCACCCAGATGAACCTGGGCTCCATTCTCTAGCAGAACTGGCTCCGTAAAGGCCCCTCTCAGCTCAACGATCGGGCTCTGTCCGGGCGTACTCATAATGGTTACAACACCTAGGGAACCAGCTGTGACATCGATAATTGCAAACGAGCGTACTACCGTGTTACCTATCGTTGTAGTCCCTGTCGACTCAACCCGTACTTCGCTACGACTATCTACGGTGAGAACCTCTGCCGTTGTATTGTTTAGGTGGATACTGTCCTTGGCTCCTGAGAGAATTACTATTTTTTCAGCGGTTACGCCGTCTAACGTTACCGATCCATTGTCACCAGGATCGACAAACACGGTCCCCAGGACCTTCAGATTACTGAGGGTGACGTTATCCCCTTTGACATACACACTATAATCCGTGTTGGTGTTTTTCAGGGTTACGTTATTACCGGATAGTAGGACGTTATCCGTCAGTTTATCTGGCTTAGTGGCGTCCGTTGAGCCTACTGTGGCGTTATCCGTTGAATAAGAGATTACAGATGTCAACGTGTTCATCCCTGCGGAAGGAACGACAGTCTCCCCACCTAAGACAACTATTTTAGCCGTCGACAAATTTAACTTTACAAAGTCCTGAGTAGCCCTCTCTAATTGTTGGTTAACAAGGACAAACGGAGCTCCAGCTGCTGCAGCTAAAGGTACTCCTGCCAAGGCGTCGACCAAGGTCTCTCCGTTAGCAACATACACCTTGTCATTCTTATACTCGTTCGCAAAGTTCTTCAGGATTTGGACATTCGTATCATATTTCGTAAGACCTGAGTAGCGGCTGACCTGACCTGGCAATTCCTCTTTGACGGCCTCAGACACGACGGCTGAGCCACCGACAACGTAAGATTCTGTGACCTTAGCCTTAATGCTATCCAGAAAGGTTTTAACCGTGACAGGGAGTTGAGCCTGGGTCGTGGTCAGAATCGGGATTTCTTGGGCTGCAGCGATTGGTGCAACCGATAGGGCATCTGCTGGGCTTAACCAGCCAGCGGCTAAGATGACTCGGGAAATCGTGACACCCTGCCGGACTAGTTCTTTGGCGATGTTTACAGAGGTTTCATATTGGTCATACCCACCGAGTGGAACCGGCGTAATGCCCATGGCCTGGAGTTCAGCAATAACCGTGGGCTTTATCACGGCAGTACCGCTCGTTATGTAGACCTTCGTGGGTTTAAGCCGCTGTAACTCTGCTTGAGCGAAGGAATTCAAACTATCTCCACCATCCGTTAAGAGAATGGGGGCTTTCAATTTTGCGGCTAAGGGGCCCGCTGCCAGGGCATCCACAAGTGTGTAATTCATTCCTGCTGAGAGCACGACATTTTCTGTTGCTGCTGTCCACCCCTTTTGGGCTATCAAAGCTGCTGTGGCGTACTGGTCCAATCCACTAATTCGAGTTACTGAACTAGGAACTTTTGTCGTGGCTGCGTTCACTGCCGTAGATGTCAGGGTAGCAGACAATACAACGGCAGCCGCCAGAAAGCCCCGTAATAGCTTCTGCTTTGTAAATTTGATCATAATTCATTCTCCTTTTACTATTACCTAACGGTTCTGGACTAGGGTCAGATAACTGAAAGCAGAGAGTTGGAACCCAACTCTCTGCTTAAGACCCATAACTTCTCAGTCATAAATTATTGGATAATGCTTAGCACCTTAAAATAATGAAGCTATAGCAGCTCTTGCAATAGCCGTTTCTGCCAAGTTATCAGGATCAATAACCGACCCTAATTTGCTTTGAGCATCAACGAGCTTGTCAATGCTCCAGTCTAAATCAGATAGCTTGGTTGCAAAGATATGATACTCATTATTCTCTGTAGGATCTACAACAGAATGCATTGCCACTTTCGTCGCTTCGATGATTTGGCTTTTTAGACTAGCTGTGAGATCTCCTTTCACGATAGCACTTGGGATCTCTGCTTGAGTCGCTGTCAAGAAGCCGTAAAACTGATCCATAGTGAAATCATTTCCAAAGAGTTTTTCGAATGTATCTGAGTTCTCTACTTTAAACGTATTAAGATTAGCTTTCAAAGTAGCTTCATCTGCAGAATAATGAACGGCACTCAAATCAGTATTCAACTTAATCAGGTCCTCTTTTGTCACGCCCTTAGCTTCGACCTTTGAATTATTGAGTGCAGTGAACTCAGCAGAATCCCACACAGCATCAGTGGTTAGAAGATCATTGAGATTATCTCTTGCGGTCTGAAGTGAGCCCTTTTCGGAGGGGTCTAAACTAGCATACACGTCCATTACTTGATCTATAAATGCCTCTGTAGGTGTAACAACAGGGTTAGTATAGCCACCACCGCCGCCGCTACTACTACCACCACCGCCGGCAGGAGCTACATAAACTACACCGGCGAGAACACTGTCAGGCACAACCGCCGTACCGCCAAAAGCGGTTACAACGCTAGTCGAAGAAAGTTTGCTCATTACATAAGTCATACCCTCATTTGCAGTTCCGTTGGTGAGAACGATACCTGCATTATATTTGGCCGCCAGAGGTGCCCCAGTTAAAGCGTCAATAGCTGTTTCACCGTTAGCGATAAAGACATGATCATACTTCAAAACGGCGTCAAAGGCTTTCAGCACTGCAACATTTGTGTCATAGGCCGTGATTCCTGCTACACGGGTTGCGCTCGGAAGCTGAGCCTTTACAACTTCATCAATTACGGCGGTTCCACCGATCACATCAGTAGTAACAACACTCGTATTTGTAGTGAGGAACGCTTTTACACTAGCAGGAATTGCGTCTTTATCCGTTAAGAGAATTGGCTCGGTTTGAGCAGAAGCAATCGATGCAATGGAGAGTGCATCTGGATTCAACCAGCCGTAAACAACAGCAGCTTTGCTTACGGTAGCGCCGAGAGCAACCATTTTCTGGGCGATATTCGCAGATGTAGCGAATCGATCAAACCCACCAAGGGACTCAACCGTAATATTCATACCTTTTAACTCATCAATGACGCCTTGGCTGATAACCGCAGTACCACTGGTCACATACACCTTTGTAATATTAAGTTTAATCAGTTCAGCTTTGGTGTCAACATTCAGTGTGTTTTCTGCCCCTTGCAATAGGATAGGAGCTTTAATGAAATTAGCGAGCGGGCCAGCAGTCAGTGCATCAACCATGCCGTAAGAGGCTGATGATGCAAGAATAGCTGTGCCAGTCCAGCCGGTCTGGTCAGCGATTGCTGTTGCAGTTTGCACAGCAGTCCATCCAGCTAAGCGAGTCGGAAATGTGCCCTCTGCGAAAGCGTTAAATGGGACCATAGTTAGTGCCATACCTGCGATAGCTAAGGATGCTAAGGCTTTTTTCGTTCTTTTCATGTAGTGAATTTCTCCTCTCAATTTTAGATTTCTTCTTGCTATGTAAGGAATAGTATATCATTTTTCCCCATCTAGAACGTCTCCAGGCCCGTCCTCACCCCCTTAAAATGATGCTCCCGCGGAGTAGTACTGTTATAGCTAAAACAGAATAAGTATGATAAAAGAGCATAACTATACAATTTATGTTAGATACGTTATGTTAGATACGTTATGTTAGATACGTTATATATTCGATAGAATTATTCATATTCCTGCTTTTTTTTACCAAACATGTTATAAATTCTGATGCTGTGAACTACACACCACCTAAGAGGTGGGTGCTTCCTGCTCAACCTAGCCATTGCTAGGAGTATCAACAGGCTAACCCCGTAATCCCTACGGTTCTTTGGTTGCTAACTTATGCTATCAACGCAAGTAGTTTCAATCCTTCGTCTCTTATATTTTTAGAAGCATTATAGTCTCGATCAATGGTGCATCCACAGACGGAACAAATCCATTCTCTATCTGATAGTTCCAACTCCTTTCTAATCTCACCACAGTAATGACAGGTTTTGGAGGAAGGAACCCATTTATCAACTTTGACTAATAATTTCCCTTCAATAAATAATACAAATAACAAGAGGAGATCACAAATTCATCCCCCACCTAACGAGGTGGGATAATTCTTTGTGAACGTAGGTTAAAACCACTGCCGCAGTTGTCTACGTATTAGTCGTCGCTGCCAACCCTTTGCAGTAAGCCACGATGTTATAAAAGAACTTAATGAAAAAACGTTTCTCACACTTTTATAAGGCAGTTTGTTCAATTCAAACCCTCCCAAACTAATTCCAGTTCCCTAAAAGCATCTGTTAACCAATCAGAACGTAGGTTAAATATAGTATACTACAGAAACTGAAATACACCTTGTGCGCTCTATCGAAAAATTTCTCTTTATATTCTGATTATTGTCTATAATACAACATTATCTTTTTATGTTCAACTTATAACCTGCATTCCCGAGCAATGTGTAACTAGGTAGGGAGGTCGACCCCTAAACATTGATAAACTTCTTTCTGCTTACTAGTAAGCTCACTTATGCGGCTTTGGTGACCTGGAAAATCATATTTTTCAATG
>Ga0209587_1000041_pt1 | contig 56811 bp, 55 predicted proteins | sample NGEPerD_2_FD_184512 | JGI IMG/M metagenome (GOLD analysis project Ga0209587, IMG submission 184512) | Arctic peat soil microbial communities from the Barrow Environmental Observatory site, Barrow, Alaska, USA - NGEE PermafrostL1-D... | ecosystem: Environmental > Terrestrial > Soil > Wetlands >...
TAGAGAGTAAGTAACTGATCTGCTCAAACAAGGAGTCACATGAACCTGAGGCAGTTCATCCGCGATGTCCCTGATTTTCCCAAGAAGGGAATACTATTTAAGGACATCATGCCCCTTCTTCAGGACCCACTAGCCTTACGCTATGCCGTGGATAGCCTCACGGAATTCTCTGCAGAGAAGAAGGTGGACATCGTGTTGGGGGCAGAGGCCCGGGGCTTCATCCTGGGTGCTGCTCTGGCGTATAGCCTGGGTGCCGGTTTCGTAGCTGCGCGCAAGCCCGGGAAGCTACCCTGCGATGTCGCCAGCGCCGAATACGATCTTGAGTACGGAAAGGACTCCCTGGAGATCCATGCGGACGCAATACCGCAGGGCGCAAGGGTATTGATACACGACGACCTACTCGCAACAGGTGGAACTGCACGAGCCAAGGCGGATCTCGTAGAGAAACTGGGAGGGGAGGTAGTTGGTGCCGCCTTTGTTGTGGAACTTGCGTTTCTGGAGGGCAGAAAGAAACTGTACGGATACGATGTGTTCAGTCTGGTCACCTACTTGACATAATATACATTATGGTGCACTCAGAAGATCTTCTTCTTCAGCAGGGCCCTCAGTCGTTCTAAAGCGCGAGTCCGCTCACGGGAGATCTTGCGCTGACTCATCCCCAGTTCAGCGCCCGCTTCTTTTTGAGTGAATTCTCGGAAGAACAAGAGATAGATGAGCTTTCTCTGCATGCCAGATAGCTTCGCCACCGACTCATACAAAGTAATCCTATCTTCAATCGGAAGGCTAAATGTCTCCTGGCGGAGGGATCTGAGGAGATCTCGGTTTGGAGAAAGATTCTCAACTCCGTCGGCGAACGGCTCATCCAGCGAATGGAGATTCGTGGCCCCGTATACACGGAGTATTTCCAGGATTCCCTCTTCTTGGATGTTTGTCTCTTGGGCGATTTCTGCAATGGTTGGAGAGCGGCCTTCTCGCTGGAAATACTCCTGTTGGGTGCGCATGATGCGCACGTAGATTGACTTGGCCCATCTGGGAATTCGAACCAGGAGATTGTCCCTCAGATGGTGCCGCACCTCACCGTCCACCAGCGCAGATGCATAGGTGGCGAAGCTGTCGGCTCTCGTTGGATCGTAGCGCTGAGCAGCTTTCAGAAGCCCTATTCGCGCAACCTGGAACAGATCTTCATACGGTTCTGAGGAGTAGGCGAAACGCTTGATCACATGATGCAGAAGCCCTTCATTCCTTCTCACCAGGATGTCCAAGCACTCTATGCAGTTGCTCTCCTGATAAACACCCACGAGTTCCTCATTCGAGAGGTTCTCCAGCTCAAGCTGCAGACTCTCATCGCCTCCGTCGTGATGGTGATGACCAGTCTGCGCATCACCCACAGCACCCTGCGGGCTCTGGGGCACAACCATTCCTCTCCTTCCTCTCCCCTCCCGTTCTCACACGTAGAAATCAATCACTGGACCAACTGGAAGAGATTGAAGATAGGAAGATACATGGAGACTACTACCAGACCGACGACACCGCCCACAAAAATCATCATTATCGGTTCAATTATCGAAGTTAGAGACTTAACAGATGCATCCACCTCATCTTCGTAGAAGTCAGAAATCTTATGAAGCATGGTGTCAAGCGCCCCGGTTTCTTCCCCAATCGCAATCATCTGTGTAACCATGGGCGGAAACACTGATACTTTCTCCAATGGACGCGCTATGGAATCACCGCTCTTGATATTCTCCTGCACGTCCTTCATGGCATACTCGATAACCGTGTTCCCAGACGTCTTGCCGGTGATTTCTATTGCTTGCAGTATTGGAACACCGGAGCTGACCAAAGTAGCCAACGTCCTGCTAAACCTGGCCACGGCAATCTTCTGAATTATGTCACCCAGTTTCATAGGGAGTTTGAGCCTAACCCTATCCCACACCTCCGTACCGGGCCTGGAATTCTTGAGCCGCCTGATTCCGTACACCAACAAGAAGATCAGCGGAAAGACTATGAACCAGAATGCTCGCAGGAAATCACTCAGAAATACCATTATCCTGGTAAGAAGGGGCAGTTGGCCACCAAGTGAAGCGTACATGTCTGCAAAAATTGGGATCACAAACAGAATTAGCCCGAACATGACCAGGATTGCAAATATCCCAATAAGTACGGGATAGGTCATGGCAGACTTCACAGCCCGACGCAGACTGTCATCCTTCTCCAGCTGTGTTGCGACCCGCTCAAGGGTTTGATCTAGAACTCCCCCGATCTCGCCGGCACGGACCATACTCACGTATAGACGATCAAAAGCTACCGGATGTTTCTCAAGGGCATCAGACAGAGACATGCCGCCTTCCACATCCTGACGCACCTCACCAATTATCTTACGAAACCGAGGATTGGACGTCTGCTTTTCAAGAATGTGGAGCCCGCGCAGAAGTGCGAGTCCCGCATTGATCATCGTTGCAAACTGGCGGGAGAAGACCACCTTGTCATGCATCTTGATCTTTGTGAAACCTTCCAGGAAGTCATTGATCTGCGCAAACCCCTTCTTCTCCTCGAGGCTCATGACTGTCAGTCCCTTGCGCCTCAACTTGGCGGCTGCAGCGGCCTTGGATTCCCCATCCACCTCGCCGCTGACCGAAGAACCACCCTGGGGCTTGGCTGTGTAGGCAAAAGTGCTCATGTACAGCCCTTTCCTTTCTTTCCCGTCCGATTTTTCATACTACGCCACACCAGTGACCATCAGACGTTCGAGATCCTCTGGATTTGAAGAACGCTGCATGGCGAGCTCCTTGGTAATGAGGTTCCTGCGCACCAAGTCAGCAAGCGAGGAGTCCATGGTCTGCATACCTTGCCGAGTGCCTGTTTGCATACTTGTGTAGATCTGATGTACTTTGCCTTCACGTATCAGATTGCGAACTCCTGGAGTAGGTATGAGAATCTCCGCGGCAACAACCCTTCCCTTTCCGTCGCGGCGAGGTAACAACTGCTGAGCAATAACACCCTGCAGAGTCGATGCGATCTGAACGCGAATTTGCTCTTGCTGGTGCGGAGGAAAGACATCAATCATCCGGTCGATCGTCTGGGGTGCATCCTGCGTGTGCAGTGTGGCAAACACAAGGTGGCCGGTCTCAGCAGCCGTCAAGGCGGTCTGAATGGTCTCCAAGTCTCTCATTTCTCCAATCAGAATGATGTCTGGATCCTGACGCAAGGCAGACTTCAGGGCTCGGGTGAATCCCTTGGTGTCCGCTCCCACCTCGCGTTGATTGACAATACACTTCTTGTGTTGGTGGAGAAACTCTATCGGATCTTCAATAGTCATGATGTGCTCTTCACGTACGCCGTTGATCTCGTCTATGATTGCCGCCAATGTGGTTGACTTCCCTGAGCCAGTGGGTCCGGTCACCAGGAGGAATCCACGAGGCTTCTGGCAGAACGTGTGGATTGTTTGTGGCAACGCAAGATCATCAACGCTCTTGATCTCAACGGGAATCAACCTAAAGGCGGCGCCAAGACTGTTGCGCTGGAAGAATGCATTGACTCGGAATCTCGCTTTGCCTGGAACCGAGTACGAGAAGTCAATCTCCCAGTCGGTTTCCAGATTCTGGCGCTGCTCCTCACTCAATATGCTGTAAATTAGTTCCCTGCAATCATCTGGAGTTAGTCGCGGATAGTCCAGCTGTTCCAGGCTCCCTCCCAGCCTGATGACCGGCGGGACTCCTACGGTCAGGTGCAGGTCGGAAGCCTTGCTTTCCAGCACCTCCGTGAGAATATCTACCATGTCCACTGAATAAACCTCCCGATCAGCTTGGCGCCATTAGTAACAAAGCTTGCCGCCGCCGGATACGCTGATATTCGCAAGCCATAAGACGACGTACGCAACTCTAAGAAGATCAGATTATCACCCGCGCTATTTCCTCCACGCTGGTCAACCCTTCCAGGACTTTCCGGATCCCATCTTCTCGCAGGGTCTTCATCCCCTCGGCCTGCGCCACGCGACCTATCTCATCAGAACTCTTCCGCTCAACCGTCAGGCGCTCAATGGCTTCTGTCACCATCATTACCTCATATAGCCCAATACGCCCTTTGTACCCGGTTCCGTTACAACGATTGCAGCCCTTTGCTTTGTATATCTCCACTTCCTCCCAATTATCTACCACTTCTCGGGGAAAGTCGTTTCTCCGCAGCATTTCCTGGGTCGGGTTAAGACTTTCTTTGCAGGATGCACACAATTTGCGCGCCAGTCTTTGGGCCAACACACAATCTACTGCGGATGCCGTCAAGAACGGCTCGATCCCCATCTCCGTGAGACGGCTCAACGCCCCCGGGGCATCGTTCGTGTGCAGAGTTGACAGAACAAGGTGTCCCGTCAAGGCAGATTCAACAGCGATCTGAGCCGTATCCCTGTCCCGTATCTCACCGATCATCACGATGTCCGGGTCACACCGCAGGATGGACTTGAGACCGCTTGCAAAGGTGAGTCCGGCCTTAGGGTTGGTCTGCACCTGGTTAAGGCCCGCCAGTCTGTACTCAACAGGGTCCTCAACCGTGATGATGTTCTTCTCTGGAACGTTGAGAATGTTCAGAGTGGCATACAAAGTAGTTGATTTGCCCGATCCCGTAGGGCCCGTGACCAAGATGGCCCCGTATGGCTTGGTGTAGGACTTCTCGTAGCGGGCCAGAGATTTCTCAGCGAATCCAAGATCTTCAAGCCGCAGTATGACGCTGGACCTATCCAGAATCCTGATGACTATCTTCTCACCGTACACGGTGGGCAAGGTGGCAACGCGCATGTCGATGGGCTTGCCACCTACGACCAGTCCTATCCTGCCGTCCTGTGGAATCCTCCGCTCAGCGATATCCAGATCCGCCATGATCTTCAAACGAGAGAGTACTCCGGCCTGCATCCGGGGAGGCACGGACATGATCTCATGCAATACTCCGTCCATGCGAAAGCGGATAATCAACTCTTTAGCCTGGGGCTCAAAGTGGATATCTGAGGCATTGTCATCCGTGGCCTGAGAAATAATACTGTTCACCAGTTTGACAATGGGAGCCTCGTCAACCTGTTCCCGGATGTCCCGAGCCTCTTCTGCACTCACTTCACCGTTATCGACATGCTCGTCCAGATTCTCCGTGACATTTTCTCCCAAGCTGGTCATCTTGCCTATCACACCGAATATATCCTCCTCCGTGGCGATGGCGGGTTGAATGTCATAGCCGGTCAGGATGCGAAGGTCATCGATTGCGAAGATATTGGCGGGATCCACCATGGCCACAAGGAGGGTATGATCGTCCACGAATGACACCGGTGCCACTGCGTACCTGCGAGCATCTTTCTCAGAGATCAGATCAAGCGCTGAGGGTTCTGGCCGCTGTTCGGTGAGATCTACATAATCGACATCCAGGCGGCGGGCTAGAGCCTGGGTCAGCTGCACTGCACTAATGCGACCCAAGTCTACGAGTATTTCCCCGACCCTCTTGTGTGAGTTCTCCTGCTCCGCTAAGGCTTCCTCGAGCTGTGCAGCGGTGATGAACTCCATCTCCACGAGAATATCTCCCAAGCGCTTCTTCCCAGGGTGTCCCTCAGGTGCAACATCGCTTGGCAGATACATCAGTAGTTCTCTGCCCGTTCTCGCATCATCTTCACTGGGGCGGCTCTGTCTGTCCATAGCTCAAACGACCGGACTGCTTGCTGCACGAGCATCTCCCGACCGTCGATGGTCAATGCTCCCTTATCTGCAGCACACCGAAGGATCGTAGTCTGTCCTCCACTGTAGTTGAGATCCATCACCACATGACTCTCGCCAATTGTATCGACCGGCAGAGGCGAGAACTTGATTCCATCTTCTTTTCCCAGTGGGATAGTGTTGACAACAAGATCCACCTCAGCCGCTACCTCTCCCAACCGATCTTCGCGCACAACGGCACACCTGGTGGGTCCCCACATGGACGCATCTTCACACAGGCCGACAGCCCGCTGATATGTCCGGTTATAGATGTGAACTTGTTCAGCTCCCGCCTCCACCAACCCGGCCACTACTGCCCGAGCAGCACCACCTGCTCCCAGAACCAACGCGCGAACACCCTTTGGGCTCCTGCCCCAACCGAGTTCCAGCGCCATGAGAAAACCGTGGATATCCGTATTATGCCCTTCTAGAATGCCCTCTCGGTAGACCAGCGTGTTGATGGCGCCGATGCGGCTGGCTACATCTTCAAGAGCGTCTACCAACGACACTGCAGCCTGCTTGTGTGGGGCTGTGATGTTTCCTCCCGCAAAACCAAGCGCCTTCAGCCCCACAATTGCATCTCTCAGATTCTCCCGTCCAACATCGAAAGCAAGGTATGCCATGTCCAGACCGAGCTCCGCGAAAGCAGCGTTGTGCATAGCTGGTGACCGTGAGTGCGCAACCGGACTCCCAAGCAGGCAGATTAGCCTGGTTCCCGTACCTATCATACGCCTCCCGGGTGTCATCACACGACCGTCTCCGTCCTTCTCATAGCTTGGCAGGCGATTATCCGTGTGCCTGTAGTCCTTCTGTTGGATATCGGACAGCGTAGTCCTTCAGATTGCGGGCAAATCGCAACTACGACGCTGCCGCGATCTCAGCTGCGAAACTCCTACCGCGCGGCAGCCTCCTTCGCCTTGAGGAATTCCTCATATGAGGAAGTGAAGCGATGATGGCCCTCATCATCGATGAGTACGTAATACAAGTAGTCTACGTCGGCAGGATCCAGAGCTGCCCGAATTGCCGCGAGGCCCGGGCTGGATATGGGGCCGGGCGGCATGCCCTCATACAGGCGAGTATTATAAGGAGAATCGACAGCCAAGTCGCTCTTGGTCAAGGGACCCGTCCACTTCTTCAATGCAAAACGCACAGTTGCATCAACGCCAAGCGGCATCTGCTTCTCAATTCGATTGTAGATGACCGCGGCGACCTTTGCACGTTCTTCAGGGACGCGGACCTCCTTCTCAATGATGGAAGCAACAATGAGTACGTCCAATGGATCCACGCCCAGATCGCTAGCCTGATGCCACGGCAGAGAAGCGGTCTGCCGGACGAAAGCCTCAAGTTGTAGCCGTATCAGCTCGGCTGCACCCGATTCCCGAGGAAGAGTGTAGGTGCTGGGGAATAGGAACCCTTCCAGATTATCCACTTCCGGAGACGCTCCCCCGAGGCGTGGTGGGCTAAACCGGCCTAAGTCCTGAGAGAGCGAGAGGTAATCTTTCCCGTCAAGAACTCCTTCTGAAGACAACCGCGCCGCGGTCTGATCCATCGACAGACCTTCTGGAATGAGAATCTTGCTGACCTCCTCTTCCCCGCCGCGCGTCAGCTTCTCCAAGATAGAATCCGATGATTCTCCGGGAGCAAAAGCGTATCTACCCGACTTCAACTTGGTATCCAACCCCTCTGCCTTGATGCGCAGACGTAAGATCTGGCTAGACTCAATGACACCCTCATTCTCCAGCAGAGACGCAACGTCAGCAGCCGACATCCCCTCCGGTATCGTCACCTCTATCTTCTCACCAGAGCCAGTGCTCGCGTTGTCGGCCATGGTCCCCAGGCCCCAGTCCAACATACTCATAGAGCCCAGGAGCAGCAACACTACGAATAACAGCAACAATAGGCCGCTCACGGCCAGAGCTCTTTTCCCCAATCGAGTGAACCTGAGGGGAGATCTCCGCTTAGAGACGTCCTTTGGAGTCTCTCTCACAGCGTACCATCCTGTCTGCTCTTGGAGTTCGATTCCGCTGCGGCACGACTATCAAGATAGTCCTGCAGAAGATAGCTGGCAGCTACGGCGTCCAGCGGCGACTTGGTATCAGCGCCTATCGCAGCCCTTCCTCGAGCGGCAAGCTTGGTTGTATATCGCTCATCCCAAACATGGACCGGAACTGCAGAAGACGCCCGCAGTTCTCCGACGAATCTCTGAGTACGGCGCAGTTGGTCGTTGCTCCCGCCCCCAAGCGGCCTCGGAAGTCCCACAACAATGGATTCCACTTGATTTGCCTCAGCAATATCCTGAATAGCGGCCACAAGGACGCCCCTGCGCTTCTCATGCAGAATTCGCAGGGGACTGCAGGTGATTCCAAGCACGTCTGACATAGCTAGGCCGGTGCGGACATCACCCACATCCACAGCCAGTATCCTGCCCATCTATCCTCCAAGAGCGGCAATCACGTCCACTCTGACCTTCTCAAGGGCATCCTCCAGGGAGCCAGGGGATCCGCCTCCCGCACGACCTAGAGTGCGATTTCCCCCGCCTCCCCCACCCATGACTTCCGCGCCTGCCCCCACCAAATCTCCAGCTGCGACTGCCCGGACTTCCTTGCTTACGCCAGCAGCCATTAGAGCCTTGCCGTCCACAACGGAGCCCAGAGCGACAACCGCAGGCTGGACCTTATCTCTGACCCGGTCTACAAGCGAGACAAGATGATCCATGTCCCTTGCGGCAACAACGCCAACAGCTACCCGCGTTGCTGCGACCCACTCCGCCTGTTCCACCAACTCTCCCACATCATCTTCCGCCCGACCAGCGCGAAGTTCCTCCGCTTCCTGCTCCAGTGCGGCCATGACATCATGGAGGTTCTTTGCTGTCTGTAGAAGCTGGTCTTCCTGACCCCCGAGTTCGTGAGCAAGATTCGTCACCAAGTTATCTCTGTCACGAAAATACCGTACGGCCTTGTCGCCGGTAATCGCCTCGATCCGGCGGACGTTGGCCCCCACACTCGTGGAACTCAGTATCTTGAATACTCCGATCTCGCTGGTAGTCCCCACGTGCGTGCCGCCACACAACTCACGACTGAAGTCATCCACCTCAACCACACGGACAAAATCACCGTATTTCTCACCGAACAGAGCTGTAGCGCCCAGGTCTCTGGCGTGGTCAAGGTTCGTGGTAAAGGCCCTCACAGGGTGATTCTCTATGATCTTCTTGTTGACAATCTCCTCTATCTCCGTGATCTCTGGCCGAGTCAGCGGTTGATCATACGAGAAATCGAACCTGAACTTGTCCGCTCGGACGGAGGATCCGGACTGAACGGCATCTTCGCCATAAAGAGCGCGGAGGGCGTAGTGGAGAAGATGAGTTGCAGTGTGATTCGCAGCCAAAGCGTGCCGACGTACCGTTGAGATGGCCGCTTTGACACGTGATCCTTCCTTGAGTTCTCCACTGATCAACTCCGCCACTATCACCTGAGCGGCACCCTCCTGTTGGACATCACGAACCTCCGCGCGGCCATCCCCACTCTCTATCCAGCCCAGATCCGCACTCTGTCCACCGGCCTCTGCGTAAAACGGACTCTCACGGAGCGCAAGCACCACTTTGCTCCCCTCCAGGCGCTCAACGGCTTCGACAACCGTGTGAACCTCGTCTTCTTCATGACCCTTGAATTCGGTGGCAGCCTTCACCTTACGCGCAAACTCCGTTATCATCCGAGCATCGCCATCATTGCTGCCCTTGGATGAGGCTCTCGCCATCTCCCGCTGACTTTTCATGGAGGTCTCAAAGCCCTCTTCATCCAACTCTAACCCCTCTTCTTCCACCATCTCCCGCGTCACTTCAACGGGAAACCCGTACGTGTCATGGAGGGTGAATGCCACCGTCCCCGGGAATACCTTCTGCTCCGCCGTCTTAGCTCTTGCAACCTCCTCCTCCAGGAGCACTACTCCCTGATCCAACGTACGGTTGAACCTCTCCTCCTCCCCATCCGCCGTTCGGAGAATTGCCTCCTTCTTCTCAACCAACTCCGGATACGTATCTCCATACATTTCTATCACGCGCTCAACGAACATCCGCAGGAACGGAGGTTGCATGTCAGCCCTACGTCCCAGGCGAATGGCTCGCCGAATGATACGGCGCAAGACATACCCTCTTCCCTCATTGCCGGGATTCACTCCATCAGCGGTCAAGAAGGCCAAAGCCCTGCTATGATCAGCCAACACCCGCAAAGCCACATCCACATTCTCATTCTCGCCAAAACGCGTGCCGGAGATCTCCTCCCCCAACTCAATCAAGGGCTTGAAAGAATCCGCCAGAAAGATGCTATCCACATCCTGCTTGAGCACGGCTATGCGCTCAAGGCCCATTCCCGTGTCGATGCTCTTGGCGGGGAGGGTAGTCAGTTCTCCCTGATCGCTCATGTTGTATTCCATGAAGACCAGGTTCCAGTACTCAAAGTAGCGATCACAATCGCAGCCGGGAGCGCAATCCGGTCTGCCGCAGCCGTGCTCGGGACCCCTATCGTAATACAGCTCAGAACACGGGCCACAGGGGCCGCTCGGCCCGGGAGGACCCCAGAAATTCTCGCTGCGCGGCAACTTCACCATGCGCTCCCTGGGTACTCCCACTTCCTCCCAATGGGCCATAGACTCCTCGTCAGGGCCTACCTGCGCGTCACCCTCGAAGGCCGTCACCCATATCCGATCTTCATCAAGTCCCATGTGCTCTGTGGAGAATTCGTATGCGAATCGGATGGCACCATCCTTGAAGTAGTCGCCAACCGAGAAATTGCCAAGCATCTCAAAAAACGTACAGTGGCGCGCAGTCATACCCACCAGGTCAATATCCGTGGTCCGAAAGCATTTCTGAACGCTGGTAAGGCGCGGTTGCGGAGCCTCCTCCAGCCCGAGAAAGTAGGGTTTGAACTGCTGCATGCCCGCAGTAGTGAGCAACACCGACGGATCCCTGTAAGGGACAAGAGAGGAACTCGGGATGAGAAGGTGACCCTTCTCTCTGAAATACTCCAGAAACAAGCTGCGCAGTTCATTAGTCTTCACGCGGAATTCCCTCTCCCTAGTACGGTCACCATCACGTAGAGTTTCATCTGTCTTGAGCCACGGACTCTTGTTCATCCCTCATGTTGTTCCGCAGAGCCTCAATGGACTTGCGAATCAATCTTGACACATGCATTTGTGAGATCCCGACCCGAGTAGCGATCTGCGTCTGGGTCATTCCCTCAAAGAAGCGTAAATGAAGGATCAGCCTGTTCCTCTCATCCAACATCTTCATTGCTGGGGCGAGAAACTGCCTGCGCTCTATGACCTCAAACTCCTCCTCCTCTTCTCCCAAATAGTCCAGGAGTTCAAAGGAATCATCATCTTCAGAGGAGCTCCCTGAGTAGATGGAGAGGGAAGCGTATGCGCGACCACTCTCCAGAGCCTCCAGAACTTCCTCTTCGGTGGCGGAACAGCCGATAGCCAACTCAGCGATGGTGGGTGACCGACCTATATCCGTGGTCAGACTCTCTATTACCTTGTTGAGACGGACATTCAGATCCTGCAAAGCCCTGGGTACCTTGACTGCCCAACCTTTATCCCGAAAGTAGCGCTTGATCTCCCCCAATATGGTGGGAGTGGCATACGTGGACAGCTCAACTCCCCGTTCCCTATCGAAGCGATCAATGGCCTTGATGAGCCCTATCGATCCCACCTGAACTAGGTCCTCAACAGACTGACCTCTGGAAGCAAAACGACGCGCCAAACTCCTCACCAGAGGAAGATACCGACCAATCAGCTCCTCACGGGCATCCCTATCTCCCTCCTCATGAACCAGCCGAATAAGCTCATGCTCCTCAGCATCGCGCAATCGGCCATGACCTCGACTGGCATAGCCCAAGTCGCCGGTAAGTCGCCTTCCCATCCCGCTACTCCATCCGCCTCATGATCTCAACCGCAAAGAGACCTCCGTCAGACTCTAGGACCTCGTATGAATCCACCAACGAACGCAGGAGTAGACATACATCCACGCACCGGTCCACGGCTCCTTCAGGTACTTCCCCCAGTTTCAGAGTATCGTAGAGATCACTGTTGGCCAATTCACCCACTAGGATTCTGATGGCCCTCTGCTCAAGTACCACGCACATGCTGAGATCACCGGAGGCCCCTCTGTCCTCCGCTATCAGATTGTCCACGGCCAGTTGGATATCATCGACTGCATCGAAAGAGAGGTTGGCTCTGGCACCTATCCCGCCGAGAATCAGACGCAACAGAGGCAAGAACTCGGGCTTGCGTGAAAAACGAAGAGTTACCTTATCCAGGGCGCTGGACAATATCCCGGAAAACCGGTAGCACTAGGCCGACGGGCCTTGAGAATGGAGGTCATCGTTCCCGCGCAATCGCTCTTCAACCTCCGCCTGCTTATCGCGAGCGGCTTCCATGCCTGCCTCCAGTGCCTCCGTACCCCGCACGCGTATCTCCTCCAGGTACCTCTCGGCTTCCGCCGGCACTTCAGCAGCTGCCTCCACAAGACTCTTGCCCGTCTCTCTCGATATACGATGCGCCAGGAAGGCAGCAACACCCACCACAGCCCCAACGATGAACAACAATCCAAACTTGAACTTACTCATCACCCTTCCCTCCTTCTGTCGGCGATGAAACTTGACAAGCCCTCTCCCACTCCCGCCGCGAATCCGGCGAACTTCTTCACCGGAGCTCCGACAGCTTCCTGCACGGCGGCCGCAGTGGTCTCCAACTTGCCCGTCACGTCTGCCACCGAACCTGTGATTGCGTCTATCTTCTCCAGTTCAGAATTCACCTCATCTACCGTGGTCTGAACGCGAGAGAGAAGCGGCACCAACTCTCGAGAAAGATCCCGTATGGCTTTTGCGGACTCGTCAAAAGTACCGGCCAACCGCAGAAGCGCAAAAGCCAGACCCCCTCCAAAGAAAAGGAAGAAAATACCTATGGCAATTCTCATGAACGCGGATGCATCCCAGTCCATGCAATGACTCCTTCCGCTCTCATTGACGGGCAGGTCTACTCAATCCCCTGCCTCTCACAACCCAGAATATACCACAGGTGTCTGGACGCGAGACCAGTTGACGGGGTTGAAAGCATACTTCAGCCGGACACACTGGATATCGCGCCCGCCGCAACTACCACGTCATCCACGTAGACAACCGCTGCCTGACCCGGAGCGACACCACGGACAGCTTCCTCCAGGTGGAGGAGCATTTCCTCACCGTCCTTTTCTATTCTTACGCCTACAGCTCCGCCGGTCGAGCGAAGCTGCGTGTAACCGTGTTCTGGCAATTCATCCACATGTTGCACTAGGCCATCGACCCGCACTGTCCATATGAGCGCCTCCTCGGCGCTTCCCACTACTACGTCGCACTCATCCGGGCGGAGTTCTACCACATAAAGAGGCTCTGATACGGATACACCAAGTCCCCTTCTCTGACCAAGTGTGAAGTTGTAGATTCCGGTGTGGCGACCCAAGACCCTGCCGGAAGTGTTCACAATTCTTCCCGGAGATTTACCGAGGCGGGACTGCAGGAACCTTCTATAGTCGTCATCCGGGATAAAGCAGATCTCCTGGCTCTCCGGACTGTCTTGGGTCACCAACCCTGCCGCACGAGCCTGGATCCGCGTTTCTTCCTTTGTTTGTCCCCCCAGAGGAAAGATGCATCTCGACAACAGCTCTGAGTGAGTCGAGGCCAGAACGTATGACTGGTCCTTGTTCGAGTCCACCCCCCGCTTCAGTGTCCCCGCCGAGGAATCCATCTTTGCATAGTGGCCGGTAGCTATCCAATACAAGCCCATGGTATCCGCAAGTTCTGCCAACGCGGCAAAACGGAAATCAGAGTTGCATCGGACGCAAGGGTTTGGTGTACGTGCCCCGGAATACTCATTAATGAATACGCCGACCACCTTCTCAAGGAACTCCTCCGTAGCATCTACCGTCAAATGCGGGACACCCAGGCCATGTGCAACTTCTCGTGCTCGCTGGATAGTCTCGGGAGAACAACATCCGCGGATCGCAGTGCATGCTGGGTCAGACCAAAGACGGAAAGTGACACCCACGACCTGGTAGCCCTGTCTCTGGAGGAGGAGGGCCGCTACGGATGAGTCCACCCCACCACTCATGGCCACCAATACCCCCTGTTGGCCCGCAGAGGCAACCCCGCTCAACACATTGCGGTTGTTACGCACGGCATCTTCCAGCGCGGAGTGCAGTGCGTCGATAGCGACAGCCACGCAACCGCGCTTCTCTGGAGGAAGTTCCAACACCTCCGCCACGTCCGTTGCTCCTCTGGACAGTATGTCCAGCAGCGCGACTCCTTCAGCCCCCCTGGCAACCTCGGCGGCTGCACCAATAGCAGCCGGGCAACCGTAGGCTTGGAAGCGGATGGTTTCAACGCAACCCTCACGGAGAGCGACCTCAATTCTAACGGTGTCTCCGCAGTCGGATGAGCCCGATGTACCAACGCCATGCGGAGCTGGCATTCTCCCAACCGCGTCTGAATTGCCCATGTGAGCGCGCAGTCGCTCCCCATACTGGAAGAAGCCGGTGTTTGGCACTGTATCCCGCCGGCTAGCGGATGTTCGTGAGGACTTGGTTCAAGCTGCCTTCGTCCACGTAGCCGGAGAAGGCCTTACTTACGTAACCGCCAGCATCAATCATGACAACTGTCGGCGCATATTCCACTCCCACCAACTCCGCCAGGTCGCCGTACAGTTGGGGTCGGCGATAGTCGTACCGGGCAAAGAAGATGTCAGCGAACTTGACTTCCAGATCATCCACTGCGTCTTCCACCAAACCATCGTCAGTGCCACCGGGAACATAGAAAAACACCAGGAGCGGGCGGTTACGTTCCAGAGCACTCCTTATCTCCCCTGGTGTGTCATCGCCCGGGATGATTTCCTTGCCCTCTATCTCCTCTTTCTCTACCACCGTGGTATCTGTAGTCGGAACGGTTGAGGCGGTGGTTGAGGTCTCCCCATCCCCACCCCCTCCACAACCGACTGCGGCCAAAGTGATGGCCAACAGGGAACCCACCAGAACCAGAATAACCTGCCGATCGCCAAAATTAGCCATGCTGTTCCTCCTGCGAAAAGAATGCCCCACCTTGGCGTGTCTGCGAGTCACTTGAACCTGCGTATGCAGGTGGGCGGCATCCCCTGGAGGGTTCACTACTCCGACCAGGTAAGCGAGCCACCCTTATAGTGTGTGTTGGCTCAAGATCGGTACAGATCACGCACAAGGTCGAGCACCTCCAATTTAGCATACGCACTTACCTTCTACAACGCGACGCCGGCCCCTGCATCATCCTCTATTGGATTGCACGCAAACGCAGCTCCCTGAGCTGCTCCGCTGTGATCCGAGACGGTGCATCTGTCAGAGGGCATGATCCGCTCTGCGTCTTGGGAAAGGCGATGACCTCCCTGATAGACCCTTCTCCGGCCATCAACATCACCAGCCTGTCCAAACCCAGCGCCATGCCTCCGTGTGGAGGAGCCCCATACTTCATGGCCTCCACCAAGAAGCCGAACTTGGCCCGAATCTCCTCCTTGTCTAGACCAAGAACCTCAAAGACGGTCTCCTGCAGCCAGGTCTCCGAGATCCGCATAGATCCACTGCCCAGTTCCACCCCGTTGAGAACCAGATCATAGGCGATTGTGCCCACGCTCTCCGGGTCCTTCCTCAGCTCCTCTGCATCCTCAACGCGTGGCCTTGTGAAGGGGTGGTGCATAGCTTTCAATCGTCCTTCGGTATCCCTCTCGAACATAGGAGGGTCTGTGATCCAGAGGAAACACCATCCCTCTCTCTCTAGCCCCAACCGCTCTGCCAGATTCAGCCGCAGCGCCCCAAGCGAGGCCTCAACGACCTCAACAGAATCTGCTACGAAGAGGAGCATATCACCGGTCTTGGCGCTCATCTCCGTGCGCAATTCGCCCATGGTACCGCTATGGATGAACTTGGAGATTGGAGACCGGATACCATCCTCCTCCACCCAGACAGGTGCGATTCCCTTGGCTCCGTACTTTGAGGCAATCTCCGCGAGATCATCCACATCCTTGCGCGAAAACCGCGCTCCACCCGGCACAACCAGACCGCGGACGGCTCCACCCTTCTCCACCGCCGTGGCGAATACCTTGAAATCCACGTCTGCCACAATCCGGCTGACATCCGTGATCTCCATACCAAAACGGACGTCTGGCTTGTCCGTTCCGTAACGCAGCATGGCCTCCGCGTACGACATGCGAGGATACGGAGTGGGAGTTTCGACCTCCAAGCCCTCTCTGAAGATTGCCGCCATCATCCCTTCTACCGTGGTGATGATGTCCTCTTCCTGCACAAAGCTCATCTCAAGATCAATCTGGGTGTGCTCTGGTTGCCGATCGGCACGCAGATCTTCGTCCCGGAAAGCGCGAGCCAGCTGATAGTAGCGCTCGACTCCGGAGACCATTAGCAGCTGCTTGAATAGTTGCGGGGATTGGGGAAGCGCGTAGAACTCTCCCGGTTGCAGCCTGCTGGGAACGAGGAAATCCCTTGCCCCTTCCGGCGTGCTCTTTGTCAGAATCGGTGTCTCTATGTCCAAGAACCCTTCATCACTCAGGTAGCGCCGCGCTGTGCGCGTCACACCGTCCCGCAGGACAAGATTCCCCAGCATCCGGTCTCTTCTGAGGTCCACATACCGATATTTCAACCTCAGATTCTCATCTACCTCCACCCGGTCCTCGGGAGCGAAGGGCGGGGTGTCTGATACAGCCAGGAGTTCCAGATCTTCCACAACTATCTCAATGCTCCCCGTCACCATGTCGGGGTTCACTCGGTCCTCGCCTCTGCCCTTCACCACGCCGATTGCGCTGATCACGTACTCTCCGCGCAGATCATGCGCCTTGCGGTGGGCTTCTTCATGGTGCTCTGGATCAAAAACCAGCTGTACAAGACCAGTCCGGTCTCTGAGGTCTATAAACACCAACCCTCCGTGATCACGACGCCGGTGAACCCACCCAGCCACACGAACTCTGGAGTCAGCCTCCACGCGGGCCACTGATGCACACCAGTGAGTTCTGTAACTCATGCGCGGCCCTCACCGCCACAAACAAGATTCTCTGCTACCTGGTTACGATTCACGACATTCTCCTCACCGCTGCGCAGCTTCTTCAACGTTACGCTGTTGGCAGCCAATTCATCCGGTCCAAGTATCAGCGCGTAGTCGGCGCCACTCCGCCCCGCTTGCTTCATTTGCCCTTTCACACTGCGTTCCACATGATCTAGGTCAATAGCGATCCCAGCCGTTCTCAACTCATGGGCCAGTTGGAATGCAGCGTGCCGGCATCTATCATCCATCGCCACGACGTACGCGCAGGGTCCCGTCACCTGGGGAAGGTCATCCCGGATTGCCTCCAGAGCGAGAACTATACGCTCCACGCCGGTTCCAAAACCCACTCCTGACGTAGGTTTGCCTCCAATCGACTCTACCAGGTAGTCGTAACGACCCCCACCACCGATTCCCGACTGCGCCCCCAGAACATCAGATTGAAACTCGAAGGTAGTCCGCGTGTAGTAGTCCATACCTCTCACCAGAGTATGGTCCTCGAAAAAGATGATTCCTTGCATACGCAAGCCTTCAGCTACCTTCTCATAGTGCTCCGCACAGTCTTCGCACAGGAAGTCCGTAATCCGTGGCGCCTGTGCAAGCGATGTCTTGCAAGTCGGGACTTTGCAGTCGAAGACACGCAACGGGTTCATCTCAGTCCGAGCGCGGCACTCACTACAGAACGTAGCATCACTACGCTGCAGGAAGCTCCTCAACTTCTCCGTGTAGACAGGCCTGCACTCACGACAACCCATGGAATTCAATCTAAGCTCCAGGCCCTCCAACCCTATCTCCTGATAGAAAGCTTGGAGCACGCCGATCACTTCTGCGTCCAAATATGCCGACTCGGATCCAAAAGATTCAATTCCGAACTGGTAGTGTTGACGATACCTGCCCGACTGCGGACTCTCATAGCGGAACATGGGCCAGTGGTACCAAAGCTTCACCGGCTGCGGAAGTGTATGCATGCCATGCTCCACGTACGCGCGAGCGGCCGATGCGGTCCCTTCCGGCCTGAGGGTCAGACTGCGACCTCCCAAATCCTCAAATGTGTACATCTCCTTACGCACGATATCCGTAGATTCCCCCACCCCACGCACAAAAAGTCCCGAATCCTCGAACACAGGGGTGTCGAGGCGACCGTAACCGTAGCGCTGGAAGACGTCCGCAGCGCGGCTCTCAAGCCATCTCCTTAGTGGCTGTTGCTCGGGAAGAACGTCATAGGTGCCCTTGGGCGCCCCAATTCCTCTAGCCAATTGACACCCGCCCGTCTAGGAATGGGTTGCCTATCGCCTCTTCGCCCAGCGTGGTCGCATCCATATGTCCCGGATAAACCGGCGTCTCCCCAGGGAACCGATCCAGCAGCTTCTGCACGGACCGCACGAGCGTTTCAAAATCTCCTCCCGGAAGATCTGTTCTTCCCACCGAACGCCTGAACAGTAGATCGCCGCAGAACAGATGTCCGGAAACTGCGAGAGTTATATCACCCGCTGAGTGACCTGGAGTCTCCACCACCTCCACGTTGAGTTCACCAATATCCAGTATGTCACCTTCAGCAAGGAGCGAATCCGGCTCCTTCCCGGGCACACCTTCAAATCCTGGAAAGGGTATGTACTTGTCTGGATCCCGCAACATGGGAGCAGTTGCTGCGGAGCACCCAACCGATGCCCCTACCAACTTGGCCAGGTCAGCTGCGCCTGCCAGATGGTCAAAATGGCCGTGGGTCAAGAGGATATGCGTGATGCGCAGCCCACGCTCCTCCGCGATTTCCGAAAGTCTATCCGCCTCGCCGCCAGGATCGATAGCAACCGCCGTGCCGCTGTCATCACTCACCAGATAGCAGTTGGCCTGCAAGGGTCCAACCGGCACGCAAAGGATATTCATCTGCTACAACCTCACTCCGCTATTGGGTAATTCACAGCCACCAATTGTAGCAGAGGCAGATGTGAACAACTGGCTGGACCTGAAGGCTAATGGGGCGTCACTCGATAGGCATCGTAGACCGTGTCTATGCGACGAAGTCGTTGCAGCACGGTCTCCATGTAGTCTATCTCCGGAACCTCAAAGACAAACCGGTTCTTCACAACGTTGTCTCCGGTTGTCTGAACCTGTGCCCCCACAATATTCACTCCACATTCGCTGAGGGTGCGAGATATGTCCTCCAGAAGATGGCTCCTGTCGTGACCTTCCACCTGAATCTCTACCCTAAACGGGGCGGACGGGCGCGCCTCCCAGGTGACGTCCGCAAACCTCTCGGGGTTCTTAGATAGCGATTTCACATTGGGACAATCGCGGCGATGCACAGTCACACCCTTGCCAAGGGAGATATAGCCGACTACATCATCCCCGGGAACCGGCCGACAACACTGAGGTATCCGAACAGCCACGCCGTCCATTCCATCTACCGTGATTCCCACATCCCCAGTCGAAGGCCGACCTGGGGCCACAATGCCCGCCTCCAGCTTGCTCTCTGCAACATCCGGCTTGGCGTCCTCAGCGCTCTTGTCTAGGTGACGCATCAGTTCTGTGAGGACTTCTCTGGCTGAGGTCTTCCCCGTTCCCAGGCTAACGAAGAAGTCTTCTCGCTTCTGGAAGTTCATTGCCTTAATGACTTCAATCAAGGTCTCTGATCCCATGATTCTTTGGGCGGGAAGTCCTTGCTTGCGCAGCGCATCCATAAGGGACTCCTTGCCCAGGTGTTCCGAATCTTCCCGGCGCTCCCTCTTAAACCATTGCCGGATCTTATTCCGAGCCTTGGAACTCTGCACAAAGTTGAGCCAATCCCGCGACGGCCCCTGGGGAGTCTTGGAGGTTAGAATCTCTATGATGTCACCGGACTGCAAGGGATAGGTCAACGGAACAATGCGTCCGTTGGCCTTGGCACCCACACAACGATTTCCAACATCAGTATGGATCTGGTAGGCGAAGTCCACCGGAGTTGAGTCTGCAGGAAGGCTCTTGACTTCCCCGTTTGGGGTGAAGACGTACACTTCATCGTGAAAAAGGTCCACTCGCAGCGATTCCATAAACTCAGAGGCATCTTTGGCCTCCGACTGCCACTCCATCATTTGGCGTAGCCATTGAAGCTTCTCCGTCTCACTGCTCTGGCCGTCTTCCGACCTTTCCTTATAAGTCCAATGCGCCGCGATTCCGAACTGCGCCGTCTCATTCATGTCGTACGTACGTATCTGAATCTCCAGGGGCTTACCCTGCGGCCCTATCACTGTGGTATGAAGCGATTGGTACATGTTGAACTTGGGCATGGCTATGTAGTCTTTGAAGCGACCCGGCAGTGGTTTCCACAGTGAGTGGATGATGCCCAGGGCCCCATAACAGTCCTTGACGGTGGAGACGAGCACTCGGAGGGCGGTCAAATCATAGATCTCATTGAACTCCTTGCCCTTGCGAGTCATCTTGTCGTAGATGGAGTAGAAATGTTTGGCTCTTCCCACAATCTCTGACTTGATCTTGACTTTTCCAAGTTCCTTTGACAGATAGTTCCGCGCTTCCTCTATGTATTCCTCACGGTCCGCCCTGCGTTGAGACACCATCTTCTCAATCTCCGCATACTTCCGCGGATGCAGGGTGGAGAAGGCCAGATCCTCAAGCTCCCAGCGCATCGACTCTATCCCCAGCCGATGAGCCAAAGGAGCGTATATCTCCAGAGTCTCCTTGGCCTTCTGAATCTGCTTCTCCTTACCCAGGTAGCAGAGAGTGCGCATATTGTGCAGGCGATCTGCGAGCTTGATGAGGATGACCCGGATGTCCTTGGCCATGGCGATGATCATCTTCCGATAATTCTCCGCCTGCTGCTCCTCTACGCTCTTGAACGTCATCTTCGTCAACTTGGTAACGCCGTCAACAAGCAGCGCAACCTCTTCCCCGAACTCCTCCTCTATCAGATCCAGACCCACATCTGTGTCCTCAACAACATCATGCAGCAGTGCAGCCGTGATGGTGGCGGAATCCAGACGCAGCTCAGCGCAAATGAGTGCTGTTCCCAGAGGATGCAAGATGAAGCTCTCTCCGCTGGCGCGGAGTTGATCCCCGTGCATGCTGGAAGCAAGTTGGAAGGCTCTGGAAATGGTCTCCCGCTCAAACTCAGGGTTGTACCTGGTCACGTTGCGGAAGAGCTCATCCATGACGTCCTCAACCGCTACGCTGCTTTGGCCGGCTTCCGGCCCGAGATCATCTACACCATCGCGCAACGGTACGGCCTTGCCTGCTCCCACGTCCCACAGCTTCTCTTCTACATGCTTCGGCAAAGGCGTGTCGCCTCCTCGAAGGCCTTTGTTGCTCTGACGTATGTTGCGGAGCCTCCTACATCTATTCTATCTTCCCCTCCATTGCGGCGTGAACCCCCACACTCCTCCAACACTCTCTCCGCAACGACCAACTCCTCCACCGAGGGAAGTCGTCCATGAATATCCCAAGCCATACGACTGGCCTCAATACGACCTTCCAAGCCACTCATTCCCGCCTGCCCAGCGCGATAGAGTGCCACCATCCAATATCTCGGATGGATTAACACCTTGAGCTCCGCACGTGTGCGCTTCCTTTCCCTGTCGCCGTAGCAATAATGAGTCAGCGCGCCATTCTTCCTCAGGTCTTCAAGGAGCACAGTGTGACCAGGAAGATACGGCGGATCCATCACGATTACGTGTTCTCTGCCCTCAAGCAACTCCGCGCGCCGTATGGCGGCAGTCCAATCCATGACAAGAAGCCCAGTCCCCTGAATCTGAGTGATCGGCCCACGCCAGCAGAGCCGACTCATGCATTCAACGCCATTGATCCCCAGCTCTCGCAGCGGAAGCCCTCTGGCCAATGCGCGCATCCCATCCGGAACCGATGCGCAGATCACAGCGTTGGATCCACTGCTGGATAGGATCTGCCCTATTCTTGAAAGCCTGCCACGGGTGTCACGCAGATCTCTCCCTCCGAGAGGCGCTGCCTCAGTCATAGCCTCATACTTACCAGAACAATCCGCGCAAGTTCCGCCCATATTCAACGGACTTAGATACGCACACCCAGGGCTGCACCCCAGACCATCCTCCCCCACATCCGGCGTGGTGAAGAGAGCATTTATCTTTGCCTGCGTACGTGTCTCTCCGCGCCACTCATCTGCCTCAAGAGTGAAACCCACGTGCAGACTCTCCTTGCTTCCCGAGACTTCCTTCACCTTATCCCCCAGGCCAAACCCAACGGCCTTCGACCGAACACCATCCACCACAAGAGTCGCGCGAAGATGATCTCCGCGCTTAGTTGCCTCTACTCGCTCCAACTCGGCACCGGCAGCCAGCAACCTGACCGGCTCATTCCCCTCGCCAAAGGGCTCCATCATCCTCAGGGCATCGATGGTCTCAAGCGTGAGCTCCTCGCCTCTGACTAATGCGTCCACCTTGTACCTGGGGGTCACATCAATTGTCCGCAGCTGCTCCGCAGCGTGCTGCTCAAGGGCTTCAGAGAAGCCCGCCAGGCTGCCTGTGGACAGCGTGAGGCCCGCCGCCTGCTTATGCCCCCCAAAGCGTTGTAGCCACCTTTCACAGGAAGAAATCCCTGCGAATAGGTCATATCCAGGAATACTCCGACCCGAACCGCGGGCAACTCCGTCTGCACACGCAAGTAGCACCGTGGGACGATTGTACTCCTCCGCCAGACGAGCAGCAGCAATACCCAAGACACCTCGATGCCAATCCTCGCCCCAGAGCACAATGGCCGCGGGCAAGTCCCCAAGAGACTTCGTCTGCGTCAACGCTTCCTGGAGTACCCGATCACCTACTTCCCGTCTAAGCCGGTTGGTCTCTTCCAGATCCGCACTCAAGCGAGAGGCTTCTTTTTTGTTCTCCGTCATCAGAAGACGCAAGGCAACTCCGGGGTCATCCATCCTGCCGGCGGCATTCAGCCTGGGAGCCAGGCGGAAAGCGACATCACGAGCTTGCGGTACCCCGCTTAGACCAGCAGAGAGTGCAAGCGCCTGCAGGCCCGGCTTCTTCCACCACCCCATCCTCTTCAGCCCCTCACGTACGTAATACCTATTCTCCCCCAATAACGGGACAACATCCGCTATGGTCGCAAGAGCCACCAGATCCAGATGCTCCACGAGAGCTCCCGGAACGGAATCTCTCTCTGCTCCCTTGGCAATCAGGAGTGCATGCAGCAGTTTGAACGCAACGCCCGTTCCACAGAGCGCAGTTTCTGGATACTCCCCCACGCCTGGATGAATGACGGGACAATCAGGCAAACTCTCACCTGGTCTATGGTGGTCTGTTACCACCACATCCAAGCCGGCTGACTTGGCTTGAGCTACCGCTTCAAGGTCTGAGACTCCACAGTCAACGGTGATGAGCAAAGCGTCCCCTTGCTGAGCGATGGACTCTATTGCCGACTCCGACAGACCATACCCTTCTTCAAAACGGTTGGGTAAGTAAGTCTGCACGTGCGCGCCCAGCGCCCCCAATGCGCGCGCCATAAGAGCGGTCGCTGCAATGCCGTCTACATCATAATCTCCATAGACGACAATCCTCTTCCCCTCCTCCACGGCATGTCCAACGCAAGCGACCGCCGCCTCCATGTCCCGCAGAAGAAAAGGGTCCGGAACCTTGTGCCCGGGTGAGAGGAAAGCCTTTGCCTGTTCCAGACTGGAAAATCCGCGACGCGCCAGAACAATACCCACCGGTAGAGGAATGTTCATGCCCTCCGCCAGCGTTTCTGCAACTTTCCAAGAGAACGGCTCCACGCATATGTGTGACGAATTCACTGAATACTACCCTTACCTTCTTATTCCACAGATTGAAATCACAGAGCCCTACAGCGCTGTAAATCATTGTAGCGCGCATGGCGGACACCTACACAGATTCCGATCCGCTGACATGAGAAAACGCTAGAGACGACCGGAGCGGACTATCCCCCATATCAACCACGAACCGAAGACCAGTGCAGCAACGAAACCAGGAATACCCCACACCGACACTCCAAGTACTCTCGGCCCACTCTGCACAAACGCAGCCAGCAGGGAGCTGGCCAATCCAAGGGCGGCAACAACGATCCCCACCACCATCCGGTTCGTCACAACGTCCAGCTTGTGCGTAAGCCTCTCAAGGCCTCTGTGAATGAAGTTGATCTCCAGATCCCCGCTCTTCAATTCTTCCAACAAGTCGTGAAGCTGGAACGGATAGTCCCGGAAGATCTCCCCATAGGCGGATACCGATCTCTCCATCCGATTGAGCACTGCGCCCGGTTCGTATCTTTGCCTCACCAGTCGCCGCGCATAGGGACGCGCAATCTCAAAGAAGTTGAAATCTGGGTAGAGGTTCGCAACAACGCCTTCCGCGGTAAGTATGGCTTTATCCATCACCAGGAAACGTGAAGGCAATCGGAGATGTAGCGAGTAGATAATTTGGAAGATCTCACGCAAGACGATACCAGGATCTACCTCTGACAGGCGGGCTCCGTAGTATCGCCCGAACACATTTTCCAACGCCCGGGTGATGTCTTCTTCCTTTCCGCGCTCCCAGCTTACTCCCAGCTTCTTGAGTCTCCTCTTGACTCCCTCCAGGTCCCGTTGCATCATTGCCAGGAACAACCCCACTCCTTGCTCCAGGTCTTCCTCCGACAAAGAGCTAACGATCCCGAAATCCAGCATCCCGATGCACTGCGAATTTATCACCACTATGTTCGCAGGATGGGGGTCGCCATGGACAAATCCCTTTTCCAGGATCTGTTTGAACCAGGTCCTCGCCAAAGTCTCAGCCAGCACCCGCCGCTCACTCAGGTTCAGAGACTCCTTGTCAATGCTTGCCAGAGTTGGACCGTTGAGCCGGTCCAAGGTCAGCACTTTGGAGGTAGTGTAGCTCCAATAGACCTTCGGTATGACTACTGAATCATCATCTCGGAACAAGTGCGCGAACTTCTCAGCGTTTCGGCCTTCCAGGACATAGTCAAGCTCACCGGTAATCGACCGGGCAAACTCCTCCACCAGAGATACTGGATCAACAAACAGTCTCTCGCCAAAATGCGCTTGCAGCAATCCAGCAATCTGCTTGAACAGGTCCAGATCCAGATCAATCTGTTCACGCACGCGGGGGCGTCGTACCTTGACCATCACCTCGCGACCGTCCGGTAGTACTGCTTCATGCACCTGGCCAATCGAAGCAGCCGCAATCGGTTCGTCGGAAAATGAGACGAATAACCTCTCCACCGTCAGCCCCAGCTCCTTCTCTATCAGGCTACGAGCTTCCGCTGCTGGAAAAGACGGAACGCGATCCTGCAGGAAGACAAGCTCAGTGATGACATCGGGAGGGACCAGATCCGGACGGGTGCTCAAGAGTTGACCGAACTTGACGTAAGTGGGTCCCAGCTCCTCCAGCATCTCACGGATGTGGCGACCCCTCGGCCCGATAACCCGATCCGCCCGGACACGCCGCCGGATCTTGAGGGCTTCCCAAAGATTGTGGCGCTCAAAGAAATAGCCGAACCCATGGCGGATCGCTACTTCCGAGACTTGACGTATGCGCTCCAGGTTCCTCATGCGCGCAAATACACGCGGAGAGGAGCTACTGGTCGTCATCGCTTGAGTCGGCAGTCAAAGTATCAATCTGTGCCTCTACCAGGGTCAACCGGTGTTCAATCTGCCTCAAACCGAAATCTAGATCCTCTAGATCCTTTCTAGGTGCCAGCCCCAGATCCCTGTAGGTACCTTGTAGAGAATCGTCGGCACGCCTAAGGGTGGCTCTTGCCTCATCCCGACTCCTGGACGCCAGGCTCTGCACCAACTCCCGCCCCTCATCTCCAGACAATTGCCCCTTGCGTACGAACTCCTCAGCAACTTTGTCTAACCGGTCTTTAGTCAGGGCGGCCGCCCCAACACCAACCAGAAGAGTGCGCTCAATGATCTCCCTGACTGTATCCGAAGTCCTGCGCCCTTGATCTTCCCCGTCACCTGATGAGCGCTGTTCCCCACTGCTTGAATCTTGTGGCCCTGGCACCATGATCGTTCCTCCCTTGGATCCTATCCGGATCAATGTGTGACACCCTACTGCGAAGTTTCCCTTCACAGCAGGGGCTCAAACTAGGAGGAAGACCCGCTCTCTCGCTCCGCCGCTGCTCTGCGACGATACCTGGGCTCTCGCTCCTTCCAAAGGGTGAGAAGCGGAGAGGCCACGAAGACAGAGGAATAAGTACCTGCAGCGATACCTATAAACAGGGCGAAGGCGAAATCCTTAAGGGTCGCACCGCCAAAGAACAATATAGCGCCTATTGGGAGCAGCGTGGTCAGAGAAGTGTTGATGGACCTAGTGAGCGTCTGGCGAATGGACATATCCACCATATAGGAGTAGGGTTCCCGCTTCATCAACACGGTATTCTCCCTCACCCTATCGAACACGATGATGGTGTCGTTGACGGAGTACCCCAGAATTGTGAGCAGAGCTGCCACCGTGGCTGTCGTCACCAGCCTGCCCGTGGCTGCGTAGACAGCCACAGTCAGCCCCACGTCATGTACGAGGGCGGCAATGGCGGGAAGGGCGAACTTGAACTCAAAGCGCCAGGAGATGTATAGGATTATCGCGGCGATGGCCACGATTATCGCTATCAGTGCCTTCTTGCCAGTTTCCCGTCCGAAGCTGGGACCCACTTCCTCCATACTCGCAGCGGCCTTATCCGCACCAAACTGTGCATCCAGATCACTCAACATCGCCTCGTACTCAGCCTTGCTCAGTGTCTTAGCCTCTACCAGGTAGGCATTGTCTCCAACAGGTTGGATGGTTGCTCCCGCCACACCATTTGCTTCCACAATCTGCCGAACCTGGTCAACGCTGGCGGGTTGGTTCAATTGGACTTCCGCCCTCACACCACCCTCGAACTCAATGCCCAAGCGTACGCCCGAACCAACGATCATAACCAGAGTGAACAGCAAGATGGCCAGGAATAGGCCCGTGAACCACCATTTGTGGCGCATCAGACGAAAGACCCTCACTCTGACCCCCCAGTGCCGCGCTCCAACGTACGGACTCTGAATCCGAGGAGTCTCGGAGAGCGAAGGAGTCTCATCTCTGCCATTAGCCCCAACAGAGACCGAGTCACCACGATAGCGGTGAACATGGACAGGGCGACGCCGATGCCCAGAGTAAAGGCAAATCCACGAACCCCTCCGGTAGCCGCCCAGAACAGGACAACTGCCGTGATCAGGGTGGTGACATTAGCGTCCAGTATGGTCCGGAAACCCTTCTTGAAACCGGAGTTGATGGCGGTCCTGACGGTCTTGCCCTCACCAATCTCCTCCCTGACGCGAGCAAAGATGATCACATTCGCATCCACGGCCATACCAAGTGTCAAGATCATTCCCGCAATGCCAGGGAGAGTAAGCGTGGCGTGTACGCCATTCAGAATCCCCCAGAAGAGGCCGCCATAGACAATCAGAGCAATGTCCGCGATAAGCCCGAGCATGCGGTAGTAGAACACCATGAAGATGAGGACGAGTGCCAATCCGATGGCGCCTGCGTACAGCGCTTTCGTAAGCGACTGCTGGCCCAAAGTGGCACCGACACTTTTCTCATCCAGCACCTCTAGTTCGATGGGCAGAGCGCCGGTCTGCAACACCAGTGCCAGCTGCTTGGACTCTTGAAGAGTGAAGTCACCTGTGATCTCAGCCCGACCGCCCCCAATCCGCTCGTTCACACGGGGTGCCGACTGCACGGTCCCGTCAAGCACTATGACCAATAACTGGTCTTGTCCGGTAACCTGAGCTTTCTGAGCCATCTCCTGAGTAATGTTCGCGAATTCGTCTCCGCCTTGCCCCTGGAACTGCATGTCCACTTTGGGGCGATTGAGCTGATCAAAGCCCACCTGGGCACCACTCAACAAAGATCCGGTCAGCAAGGGAGCACTGTCTGCCAAAAACCACCGGTCGGCGGCACCTTGCCCCTTCCCTGGCCACAGAATAAGTTGCTTCTCGACGGGGAGATCCGTTGTAGAAGCAACGCCGGCGGCCTCGAGTGCGCCCGCCTTAGAATCGTAACTATCACCGAACTGGTTGATGTCAAAGAACTCCAGAACCGCCGTCCTGCCTATGATCTGCAATGCTTCTTCCGGGTTGTCAACACCGGGGAGCTCAACACTGACCTTCCACTCACCCTGACGGCGGATGACCGGTTCCGCCACGCCCAACTTGTCCACCCGTTCCTCAATGATGCTGACGGTCTGCTGCATACCCTCTTCGGTCCGCGGGGCCTTGGGAGAATCTTTGGCTTCCATGATCACAGCAAGGCCACCCTGCAAATCAAGACCGAGCTGAGTTGTCTCGTTCGGGGGATATATGAAGTAGGCGGAAACCACCAATAGCACAACCACCACCATTAGCACGCCTATGTTCCATTTTCTATCCGACAAGAATCTGACCTTTCCGCCTTCTGAACATACTGTCCTGCTCACACACCGGTAGCACACACATGTGGTGAGCACAGCAAGCGGGGAGATTACGCCACCCCGGCCCTTATGTCAACGTCCGCAATCAGTTGTGGCCCACGGGCGCCCATCACTCCAGGCGCTGGGCCTTACGCCTCTGGCGACTCGCTTCGGTTGCGAACGGCCCTCAATACCCTTTCCGCAATCTCATCGGGGCTCAGGTCGTCCGTGAGAATGTACACATCCGCGGCGCGCCGGGACGAATCCATGAAATCTTTCTGTTCTTGCAGTCTTTCCGGCCCCCAGTCAATGTCCCTCCGGCGCGCGGCCTCCTCAAAAGACACGTCCAGATAGACAACCATACCCTCTCCCCTGTGCCTGTAAAGATCGGGTATCAAGGTATGCTCCTGGGCTGGCGAGACGGCAGAGATGCCCTCTTCTATCAGACGTGAAACGAGCGTGGTCTTGCCCGCCGCACAGGGGCCGATCACAACCACAACGGGAGGTTCCTCAGGCCATGCCACCAGAACCCGGCCCCACAGGATACTTCACCGCCGTCTCCCGGATGCGACTGCTTCCTCGACCCTTCTCGACTTTCAGAACGACTACCGCCATGTCATCTTGCGCTCTGCCTCCGTCCGCCTCCAATGCCTTATCCAATATCTGCCGAGCCACCGCCTGGGCACCTTCGTCCCAGACGGAATTGATACATTCCACAAGCGTGTCAGTACTCAGAGTCTTCCCATGATTCCGTCCCGCGTGCTTGATCCCGTCAGAGAAAGCAACCAGAGCGACTCCAGGGGCCAATGCGTGACTGTGGATAACCGGTTTCACCATCCGGTGAACGCCTATCACGCCGGATTCCTCATCATGCACCATAACACCCTCTGAGGAGACGAACAGGACCGGACATTCCGTATTCCGGGAGACGACCAGCCGGCGCTCACTCAAATCCGCACTTACTACAGTCATAGATGCCTGCACCTTGCCGCGACGATGCGCATACAAGTAGTCATGCACGGCGCGCGCAGCGGCGCCGTCACGCACACCTTCTGCAATGAGTGCGGCGGCCTTTGTCGCCACATAGCTGGAGATGTTCTTGGCACCCGGCCCTGACCCCTGGCCATCCACCAGCACCGCACTCATTCCCCCTCCTGGGCGTTCAGCAAGCTCCACAGTGTCCCCAGCCGGAGAGACACCGTATTTCGGGACCTTGACAACGGCCAGGTCCAGAAACAATCCTAGTCCTCCGTATCCACAGATTCTTCAAGCTCAGAAACGGGCGAAGTCTCCGATTCAACGATAGAGGCGATGGCCTGTCGTGCCAACTGCACCGATACTCCGTTGGCAATCTCCAGTTCCACCTCATCTTCTTGAGTCCGCTTGACGATTCCCTGGATTCCACCAACTGTCCGCACGCGATCACCCCTCTGGACCCCTGAAACCAGCTCCTGGTGCGCCTTCCTCTGCTTCTGTTGCGGTCTCATCACCACTAGATAGAAGATAGCGACGAAGCCTAAGATATACAGTGCCAACATACCAATACTACCGTCCAAAATTTCCTCCTTCCAGGGAAACCCTGGGAATGTGATCGAATTCCGGCCGATATCTTACCACGGGTGAGACGCCGTCTCCTGTCTGGCGTACTCAGCGAACCGGTTTTCAACTATGGCTCTTCTTGCCCCACGGACCAATCGGAAGAGATACGTGAGGTTGTGTTCGGTCAAGAGTTCCAATCCCAGAATCTCTTTCTGCATAACCAGATGACGCAGGGTCCCGCGGGAAAAAGAAGAGCAAGCCGTGCAAGGGCAATCGCGGTCCAAAGGCTCACGCGACTCCGCGTGAATGGCATTCTTCAGATTCATCTTGCCTTCGGGCACAAACGCGGATCCGGTACGCGCCACCCGGGTAGGAAGCACACAATCAAAGATGTCAACCCCTCGCCGTATCACCTCCAACAGACCGCCGGGATCCCCTATCCCCATGAAGTATCGTACCCGATCATGGGGCAGGCGCTTGGCTGTGTCCTCAGTGACGTCCAGCATCTGCCGCCGCTCTTCCCCTACCGAAAGGCCGCCGATGGCATAACCGGGAAAATCCAGATCCAACATCCTTTCTACCGACTCACGGCGCAGGTCAGCGTGCACCCCTCCTTGAACGATGCCGATGAGCATCTGCGGACCATCCGTCCCGCACCCAGCCGCTTCATGGTGAACCGCGAGGCAGCGCTCACCCCACAGTCCCGTACGGCGAACCGCTTCCGCCACCGCCTCGCGGTTCGCTCCACCCGGAGGGCACTCGTCAAAGCACATGATGATATCCGCGCCCAACGCCTGCTGTTCCTGGATTGCCCTCTCCGGCGTAAACACCTCTCGGGCGCCATCGTACACTGAGCGGAATGTCACTCCTTGATCATCAATCTTCGCGGTGCTTCCCAGACTGAACACCTGAAATCCACCGCTGTCGGTCAATAGTGGGCCATCCCAGCCCATGAACCTGTGGAGACCACCCAGGCTGGCAACAACATCCGAACCCGGTCGCATCGCCAGATGGTAGGTGTTGGCCAGCAGAATACCTGCCCCCATGTCCCTGAGCATCTTCGGCCGCATGCCCTTCACGGTACCTTTCGTGCCAACGGGCATAAAGCATGGGGTTTCTATCTCCCCACGAGGTGTTCTAAGAACTCCCGCTCGAGCGTTCCCGTCACTCGCCTGCACTGAGAACTGGAAACCTGCCTGCACCGACCCGGGCCGACTCACCGGGAGATCCCCGCATCTCCTGGATACAGCAGCATGGCATCCCCGAAACTGAAGAAGCGATACTCCTTCTCCACCGCAACACGGTAAGCGTGCCTCATGCGGTCGACTCCAGCAAAGGCCATGACCATAGCCAGCAAGGAACTCCTTGGCAAGTGGAAGTTGGTGATCATGGCGTTCACGACACAGAACTGGTACCCGGGCGTGATGAACAGTTCTGACCAACCCGTCGCAGGAGCCGTCGCACCGGCCCCGGATTGTGCTCCAGCATAGACCGTCTCCAATACGCGCGTTGTCGTCGTGCCCACCGCGACTACCCGCCTCCCCTCTCGCCTGGCTGAATCTATGCTGGCCAAAGAGTCTGGGGGAATCGAGTACACTTCCTGGTGAATCTGATGCTCCTCCACGATGGGTTCCGCCACTGGCCGGAAAGTATCCATGCCCACATGCAGTGTCACCCGGGCGATCTCGATCCCGGCAGCCTCTAACTGTTGAAGCATATCTCTGGTGAAATGTAGCCCTGCTGTGGGCGCCGCGGCAGATCCCCACTGGTCCGCATAGACAGTCTGATAGTCGTTTCCGCTCTTCAGTGGGGCCTTGATGTAGGGAGGTAGAGGCATCTCCCCATGTTCATCCGTTACGCGACGCACAGACTCCCCTGAAGGCAGGCGCAGCATGAATCGCCCACTGCCAAGATTCTGCAACAACTCACATCCGACGTCACCGCCCAATGTCACCCTGGTGCCGGCCCTCATCCTGCGAGCCGGACGTAGCAGCACCTCCCAGCATTCTCCCGGATTTTCGCCCGTGTCCGGCGCTCCCTGTGCGGGTCGGAGGAATAGGATTTCCACCCTCCCCCCCGTATCCTTTCTTCCCTTGACCCTCGCGGCGATCACGCGCGAATCATTCAACACGAGGAGGTCTCCGCTCCGCAAGAGTCCCGAAAGGTCTTGGAATCTGCGGTGCTGGGGTTCCTCCCACCCGGGACCCACCACCATGAGACGGCCGGCGTTCCTTGGGCGTGAGGGCCTCTGGGCGATCAGCCTTGGTGGAAGGCGGAAGTCCAACTCTTCAATACGCATGCACGAGCCGCCTAAGACCAACCCAAGATCATCTGTACCGCTCCCATTCAGACAGAATGCAACCGCAGTACTTCTGACGGTATAGACCCAGATTTCTACTCATCTCTCGAGACTGTCTGTATTTAGGACGCAGATCTTCATAGAGAAACTCTATTGAGTGTGCCTCGGCCGCTGCGGCACCCTGGGATTTTATGGCCTCATGGTCTTGCCAAGGGCTTATGGCCAAGGTCGTCGTGAAGGCTTCCCAGCCCAGCGCTGATGCTTCCCCGGCCGCTTTCTGCAACCGCAGGCCAATACAGGCCCGACACCTGTCCTCTTTCCTTGCTCCCACCTCCGTGAACCACTCCACGGGGTCATAGTGTCTATCTAGGATGATCTCCATGTTCGCATGCTCTGCCAAGTCCTCGGCCCCTGTCATCCGGCGTCTGAACTCCAAGAGAGGATGAATATTCGGATTGTAGAAGTAACCGGTGAGGCTCAGCCCCTCACCTCGCCAGAAAGCCACGGTCGCGGTTGCGCAGGGGCCGCAACATACATGAAGGAGTGTCCGCATGCCTCTCCCTAGTCAAATAGAGTCTCGGAGCCTGTCTTGGGCGGTGTCGCCCCACAGTGCTCATAACCCAGGCGGGTCAAGACCCGACCCCTTGGAGTGCGTTTCAGAAAGCCACGTTGCAGAAGGTACGGCTCGTACACATCCTCTATGGTGTCCGGTTCTTCTCCGATAGCCACAGCCAGAGTAGAAAGACCTACCGGGCCGCCGTCGAACCGCTCAAGCAGCAGCGTCAGTATCTCTCGGTCCACCCGATCCAACCCCTCTGCATCAACTTCAAAGAGAACGAGGGCCTGTTCAGCCACGCTCATACTCACGTGCCCATCTCCACGCACTTGGGCGAAATCCCGGACCCTCTTGAGTAGACGATTGCCAATGCGGGGAGTACCCCTGGATCTGAGGGCCAACTCCCTGGCACCTTCCGACGCAACAGTCACTTGCAGTATCTCGGCAGAACGCATGATGATGGAGACCAAGTCCTCGCTTGAGTAGTAGTCCAGGCGATGAGAGAAACCGAACCTATCACGAAGCGGCGTTGTGATGAGACCGGTCCGCGTGGTTGCGCCGATCAGTGTGAAGTGGGGTATCTCCAACCGAATACTACGCGCGCTGGGACCCTGCCCCAGCACAATATCTATCTCGAAATCCTCCATGGCGGGGTAGAGAATCTCCTCAATCGCACGATTGAGACGATGTATCTCATCGATAAACAGCACATCTCCCGGCTGAAGATTGGTGAGAATCGCCGCCATGTCCGCTTTGCGTTCAAGCGCAGGACCGGATGTGGTGGATATGCTGACACCCATCTCTCTGGCGATAATGTTTGCCAGCGTGGTCTTTCCGAGCCCCGGAGGTCCAGCCAGCAAAACATGATCAAGTGGCTCGCCTCTACTCTTGGCGGCTTCTATGAATATGCTCAGTTGCTCTCGTAATTGCGGCTGACCGGTGAATGACCCCAGGTCTTGCGGCCGAAGAGAACTCTCTATCTCATCCTCGTCGTACATCTCTTCCGGGTCGGCTAGGCGTTCCGGTTCTTCACCCGCACCGCGTATCGGCTCGTCCATTGATCCCACGCCTGTCACTCGCTCCTTATCCACCTTCCCGCCGGAACCATCACACCGCCTCCCAAGCTAGCGGCGAGCCAGCGCCTCCCGTACAAGTTCTTCCACGGAACGGTCGGGATCTGCGGCCTGCAGCCGTTCTTCTGCCTCTCGAAAATTCAGGCCGAGCTGCTGCAAGGCCTCACGGGCAAGGGAGAGGTTACCACCATCCGTGTGCGTCGTTTCAGCAACCGCCTCTCCCTCAATACTCGGCACCTCCCCCACCTTCTCACGCAACTCCAGGATCAACCGCTCCGCCGTCTTCTTACCAATCCCAGAGACCGCTGTGAATACTTCTGTCTCTCCCCGAGCAATCGCCCGCTTCAGTGACGCCGTCCTCCTAACCGAGAGTGCGGAAAGAGCCAACCTGGGTCCCACCTTGTTGACGCCGATGAGCAGCTGAAAGAGTTCGCGCTCTTCTCGATCCACGAATGCATACATCTGTAGCGCATCTTCTCGGACGTGGAGGTAAGTGTGCAAGGTCACCTCCTGTCCCAGTCCGGGGGTATCTTGCAGGCTCACAGCGGACATCTCAACCCTCAAGCCTATGCCACCCACCTCCACGACCGCACCGTAGCCATCCTTCTCAAGCAATTTGCCCGTTAGACGTTCAATCACTAGATATCAGTCTCCAACGTGCTTTCTTAGAGCATTCCGCAGCGGTGCAGAGTGGGCATGACAGATAGCAACTCCCAGCGCATCAGCTGCATCGTCCGGTGTTGGTATCTCTGGGAGATTGAGAAGAGCCTTCACCATCGCCTGGACTTGGTTCTTGCCGGCCTTACCGTAACCCGCCACCGCTTGCTTGACTTGTTGCGGCGTGTATTCCGCCACCTCACACCCGTGCTGAGCGCAGGCCAGGAGCACAACCCCCCGCGACTGGCCCACCGCCATAGCCGTGCGCACGTTCATGTTGAAGAACAAGGATTCCACGGCGACCGCCTCCGGCGCGTACCTCTCAAGGATGCCCTGCACCTCGCTGTAGATCTGGCCCAGCCTTACCTCAGGCGCCTCCGTGCTGGAAGTTCTAACCACTCCGTGAGCGACTTGCTTCAGCCTGTTGTCCTGCTGAAATATCAGTCCATATCCGGTCAGTGCTGTACCTGGGTCAAAACCAAGCACCAGGCGCCCTCGGTCATGGACGGTCACGAACTACCGCCACCTTTCCTCCGCCGCTCCGGAACGTTTCAACCCGATATCGACTCCATGATCTCGTCAGATACCTCGAAGTTGGCGTAAACGTCTTGCACATCATCATTGTCCTCCAGAGACTCCATGAGCCGGAAAGTCTTCTTTGCATCCCCTTCGTCCAGCTCGACAGTGGTCTTGGGGACCATGGTGAGATCGGCAGACGAGTAGTGGATGTCTGCCTCTTGGAGGCCCTTGCGCACAGCCATGAACTCCTCAGGCAGAGTGCGGATCTCATACCCCCCGGAGTCAGTGATCACATCCTCCGCACCAGCCTCCAGGGCAGCCAAGATCACTTGGTCCTCGTCGTATTCTTCCCTCTCGACGAGAATGACTCCTTTCCTCTCAAACAACCAGGCCACAGAACCATCCGTACCCAGCTTGCCTCCGTGACTCTCAAAGATATGGCGGACGTCGGCGGCTGCTCGGTTCCTATTATCCGTCAAAGCTGTCACATATACCGCAACACCGGAAGGACCGTACCCCTCATATGTGAGCTGGATGATGTCTGCACCATCTCCGTCCTCACCAGTTCCTTTCTTCACGGCCCGATCGATATTATCGCTCGGCATGTTCGCGTCCTTGGCTGTCTGGATAGCCTGGGCCAGAGTCGCGTTCATGTCCGGGTCCCCTCCCCCTTCACGCGCCGCAACAGTTATGGCCCGCGAAAGCTTGGAGAAGAGCTTCCCGCGCTTCTTGTCCTGGGCAGCCTTCTTGTGTTTGATTCCGGCCCACTTAGAATGTCCGGACATGCCTCATACCTCCTGTTTATCCCTTACCACACCGGCTCCTTCTCGGGTTCTCTTTGCCCGACTCACCACCTCAAGAAAATACCGGTGGACCTTTCTGTCTCCGGTCAATTCCGGATGGAACGCCACAGCCACCAGGTCACCTTGTTGAACTGCAATAGCCTTGCCCCCCAACCGAGACAGGACTTTGACATCCTTCCCAAGGTCCTCGACCCAAGGTGCTCGGATGAACACGCCGCGCATAGTCTCTCGGTCCCCCATGCCGACAAGGGAGAAATCTATCTCTATGTCCGCCTCAAAACTGTTCACCTGCCGCCCGAACGCGTTACGATGAACGGTGGCATCAATCACACCCAGCAATGTCTGTGAGCAGCCTGCGGTGGCTTTGGATAACATCACCATACCTGCGCAGGTCCCTAGAACAGGCTTGCGTCTACAGAAATCCCTCAACGCATCAACCAAACCGTAGGCCACCATGAGTCTGCCCATGGCCGTGCTCTCGCCCCCGGGAATTATCAGCCCGTCAAGACCTTCCAGCTCGCGGGGGACGCGTACCTCTCTCCCCGTAACACCAATCGCCTCCAGCGCCTGCAGGTGTTCGGAGAACGCGCCCTGCAGAGCCAATACCCCTACCAGAGAATCCTGTGATACCAGCGGCCGATCACCCCGGGCCCAACCACCCCGCGTGCTCCTACCACCCACGGTGCTGGATCAGCCCATCCTCCCCAATCTCCCCAATCTCCATTCCGACCATGGCTTCTTTCAACCCCTTAGACACATCCGCCAAGATGGCCGCATCCTCATAGTGAGTGACAGACTTCACGATGGCATGCGCACGTCCGGCGGGATCCTCGCTCTTGAATATGCCCGAACCCACAAATACGCCCTCTGCTCCCAGTTGCATCATGAGAGAAGCGTCCGCAGGTGTAGCAATACCACCAGCCGAAAAATTCACAACCGGCAACCGGCCATCTTTGGCCACTTGCTCAACCAGTGGATAGGGTGCCTGCAACTCTTTGGCCGCCCTATGCAGCTCATCCTTCGGCAAGGACGAGAGCCATCTGACCTGCCCGGTGATGGTGCGCATGTGACGGACCGCTTCAACGACGTTACCTGTGCCCGCCTCGCCCTTGGTGCGAATCATGGCTGCACCCTCACTAATCCTGCGAAGCGCCTCCCCAAGGTTCAATGCCCCACACACAAACGGCACATCAAAAGCCCACTTGTCTATGTGGTTAGCCTCGTCAGCGGGCGTTAGTACTTCACTCTCGTCGATGTAGTCCACTTCCAGCGCCTCCAGTATCTGCGCCTCTGCGAAGTGTCCAATCCGCGCCTTCGCCATCACCGGGACGCTGACGGTCTCTTGAATCTCTGCGATCTTCTCAGGGTCCGCCATCCTTGCGACCCCTCCGGAAGCACGAATGTCAGCTGGAACCCGCTCCAGGGCCATTACCGCGCACGCCCCCGCCTCCTCCGCAATACTGGCCTGCTCCGCATTGGTAACATCCATGATGACCCCGCCTTTCAGCATCTCTGCGAGGCCGGTTTTCACACGTGTTGTCGCTCTCTCATTCACAGGAATTCTCCTTTATAAACGGCATTCTGAAGTTAAGTTTAGCCGACCGTGCCTACCCCTTCAATGGATGGTTCCGCATCCTCCTCTATTTTAGCCACGTAGAATCATGCGACTCATCACGCACCTGGCGAAACCGCTGATCATGCGCTTCTCTATCATTGGCGTAGACTCCACCCGCTAACGCACCAACAAGACTGAGCGGAGCAACAAGCGAATGCCCGAACGAAGCCGAATCTATGTCCGCATAGAGCACGACATCACCCTTGTCCGCTAGTCCGGAAAGGGAGTTGTCTGTGATGACCACAACGCTAGCCCCCCGCTTCTTTGCCATATCCACAAAGTGGATTGTGATTGGATGGGCCTCTCTGAAACCCACCGCCAGGACGACGTCACCAGCGCCGCAACCCGCCACCCTCGCCACATTCGACTCCGCTCCGTCACTTACTGCCCACGAATCCGTCCCCAGCAGCTCCATCAGGTAGGCGGCATGCTGCACCACGGGAGCCGATTCATGAAATGCTACAGCTATCACGCGACGGGCTTCAGTCAGTGCGGCCACCGCACGGTTGAAGGCATCCAGTCCGTTCTTGGCGATGGTCTCCTCCAAACTCAGCCCATCGGTACGGAGGCTCCTGGTGAGAATATCCTCCTCAACCATAAACAGAAGTTGATCGTCATGGACTACCGGCCGGGCGTTCGCTCCCAGTCGATGCTGGTCACGAACAGCCTTCTGAAGGGCCGGATATCCACTGAATCCCAGAGATTGCGCAAACCGGACAACTGTCGAACTTGACGTGTTGCCATGGCGCGCAAGCTCGTCAGCACTGAGATATCCCGTCTCTTCCAGGTGGTCAATTATGTAGCGCGCTACAGCCTTCTGGGACTTCGAGAAGGAGTCGAAGCGATCGGTCAGAAGGTCGGTTACTCGCTTGGGCTTGGGGTCGCTCACCCCACCTCCATGTTAGACACCGGATTGCATCACTCACATAATACAACAAGTGTTGCAAATCTCCTTCCGCGCGCGTCCAAACGGAGGTGAGGTCCCGAACCTACGACGCTCCTCGCCTTTAGTCCTGCCCTTCTATTCTCGCCTCTTCAATGATCTTCTGCTGCAGTTGACCGGGTACCTCCGCGTAGTGATCCAACTCCACGGTAAAGGAGCCCCTGCCCCCGGTCATGGAACGTAGTTGCGGTGCATAGCTCAAGGTCTCCGACAAGGGAACCTCGGCCCGGATGATCTGCATCTCACCCATGGTTTCGCTCCCCTGAGGCCGGCCACGACGGCCGGACAAGTCTCCCATCACGTCCCCCATATTCTCCTCAGGAGCTACTACTTCAATGCTCATCACAGGTTCCAGGATAACTGGAGCCGCCTCTTTCACCGCGCTACTGAACGCAAGGCTACCGGCGATCTTGAAGGCCATCTCTGACGAGTCCACTGAATGGTAGGAACCATCATAGAGCCGGACCTTGACATCCACCACGGGGTAACCCGCCAGCACCCCCTTCTGCATCGTCTCCACAATACCCTTCTCTACCGCCGGAATGAAGGTCTTGGGGATTGATCCACCCACGATGGCGTCCTCAAAGACGAAGCCCTCTCCCCGGGGAAGCGGTTGGATCTCAATGAAACAGTCACCAAACTGTCCCCGACCCCCGCTCTGCTTCTTGTGCCGCCCTTGAGCCGAGGCCCTCTTGCGGATGGTCTCCCTATAGGGCACCTGGGGTGGATGCAGGTCTACCTCTACACCAAACCTGCGCTTCATTCTGTCCAGAATGACCTCCACATGCACCTGACTAGTACCAGAGACCACCAGCTCCTTGGTCTGCCGGTCCAGTCGCATTTGCATGGCAGGATCTTCTTCACTCAGGCGTCTCAGCGCCTTGGAGATCTTCTCTTCCCCGCCCTTCTCCTGAGGTGTGACCGCGAAGGATATGGCCGGCGGCGGGAACTCGTAGGGTGGAATAACGACCAACCGCTCCTCATCCGCCAGAGTATCGCCCGTCTGGGTATCTTTGAGCTTGGCTAATGCGACCAGATCTCCCGCGATAGCTTCTTCCACATTCTGGCTATCCTTTCCGTTCAGCAGGAGGATATTGCCCGTTCTCTCTTTCTCCTTCGTACGGGCATTGACCAGCTGTGAGCCCGTCGTGATCTTTCCGGACATCACGCGCACCATGCTGACGCGACCCGAGAACTGATCTGACACAGTCTTGAACGTGAACATGACAGGCGGTTCGCTGGTATCCGCACTAACATCCACCGACCCCGACCCATCCGCAAGCGCAATTTCCTTGGCTACAGCTTCCATCGGCGACGAGAGAAGCCCCACAATCGTATCCAACAACCGGTCCGAACCCAGATTCTTGGTAGCAGAATAGGGCAGCACCGGGAAGACGTGTCCCTGAGCGACTGCCGCACGAAGAGCTGCGCTTAACTCACTCTCCGAAATCTCAACACCCTCCAAGTACTTCTCAATGAGTTGGTCATCGGTCTCGGCAACAGTATCAAGGAGCATTTCACGCGCCTCTTCCACCGCCTCGCCTAGATCTTCCGGCACTTCCCCGACAATCGCCCTGGGTTCCCCCTCTTCATACGAATAGGCCCGGCCAGTCACCAAATCAACGAAGCCACTAAACTCGCCTTCCGTACCCATGGGAAGTGCGATTGGCACCGCCCCTGGACCAAACCGCTCTCGCAGAAGAGCGAGCGTATCAGAGAAGCTGGCCCGCTCACGATCCAGCATATTCACCACGACCAACCGAGCGACCCCACGCTCCTCCGCCCTTTTCCACAGCCGCTCGGTCTGAACCTCCACCCCGTTGACTGCGTTAACCACCATCAGCACGGACTCCACGATGTCTATGGTCGCCATGGCATCATTTATGAATGAAGCCTCGCCGGGAGTGTCAACCAGGTTTATCTTCTGTTTCTCCCACTCTACATAGGCAAAACCGGATGAAATTGTCATCTGTCTCGCGATCTCATCCTCGTCATAGCCGGTGGTTGTGGTCCCATCTGCAACACTGCCAAGCCGGTTCTTGGCTCCAGCCGTATACACAAGGGCTTCGACCAACGATGTCTTCCCCGATCCCCTATGGCCCACCACGCCCACATTTCTGATCATGCTCGGATCCGTCACCGCCAACTCTCTCACCCCATCCTTTCCCTCATTACGACAGCAGGTCTACAATCCTATGAACAAAAAAAGACGCCCAACCGAAGCCGGAAGGCGTCTTAGCCGCAAACGATGTAACTATGCACAATCCCGGTAAAACAGTGGCCCATAGGCCAGCTCACCTCACATATCCAAAAAAGACTATGGTTGTCCGTCTTCGTCTGCGAATGCCAAGATATCACAGACCTTCGATCCTCCAACCCAACTACATCAACCGTGACCCGCTACGAACCGGCTTTCAACTGGTAGCGTCTCCCTTTCTCTATCCAGAACACGCCCCCCAATGCTGCGGGACACACTTCAACCATTGAATCCCTGGCTTCTACCTTGATGATCTCGTAATCACGATAGTAGATCTTGACGTCTGTGGTCATTTCTTCAACGGTCGTGGTGCGTAGGGCTTCGTCATGCACGTGTATGGGAGCCGTCAAACTGAGTACGGCCTTACCTTCCTGCACAATGATTTGCATCCAACCAACCCCCCGGAGATTCGCTCATCACCGTTCTTGGCAACAGACAGTGCCTCTCCAACACTTCTCCCCCACAATAGGGCCTGGCATTCTCAAGACCCAATCTCAAGGCCCAGCGCAACCATCTATTCTTCCATCTCTATCACCTGGCGGCCTCTGTAAGTACCACATGTGGAGCAGACTGTGTGTGGCAACCGAGCGCTGTGACACTGCGGACACTCCACCATCTTGGGTGCCGTGACACGATGTGTTGCCCGCCGTGAATCCCTGCGGGCGCGGGAATGTTTTCTCTTTGGAACGGCCATTTGCACAGGCCCCTTTCTCTACGAATGCGTAAGCTTGCAATATTTACAGTATAGCAACGCGTGCTTCAAGGTGAAATGCAGGTCAACCCGACCCTAGCTATCAGCGTCCGGATCCAGATCCAGATCCTTGAGTGCGTCCCAGCGAGAATCACTGCTCTCCTTCTCGCATTCGCAAGTTTCTGCGTTAAGGTCCGCTCCGCACATAGCACACAATCCCAGGCAATCATCCCCACACAAGATCTTCAAGGGCAAGGATAATACTACCGCTTCTCTGGCAAAGCCCCGAATATCAACAACGAAATCCTGCACGTGCGCGGGTTCCTCGTCCTCGCCCTGCTCTGGGCCCAGCTCCTCGCTCTGATCGATGCCAGGTACAAACTCGGTCTCATGGACGGACAGAGGGATATCAATGTCCTTCAGACACCGAACGCACACACCACTAACCCGAACCTCCAGAGAGACCTCAATCAGATAATCTCCGCCGGCCTTCCTGGCTTTGAACTCTACGCCGTTGCCCAGGATTGAAACATAGTAGTCCTGTCCACCCTGGTGTACGGGTTCAACTTCCAGGGTGAGGGTCCGCTTGAACTCCTGCGCTTGGCTCTGGGACTCTATCCCACGTAGATCAATATGTTGTCTCGACGATGGCAAATGATGGGGGGCGCCCGCTATTCGCCAGTGTCGCTACCTGTCTGCAGTCGCTCACGGCCCCGCTGAACCGCAGCAAGAAACTTCTCCAGATTATTCTCAAGTTTACCAAGCACTTCATCAGCATAGTCTTCTGCGCCGAGTCTTATCTCCCGACTCCTGGCTTCAGATTTCCGCAACATTTCCTCAGATTCACGCTCTGCCCTCTTCACGATTTCTTCCTGGCTGGCCAGTCTCTCGCTCTCCTCACGCGCCTCTTCAAGCAGTCTCTCCGATTCCTCCCTGGCCTCTTCAAGCATCTTCTTCCGCTCTTTGACTATCCAGCGAGACTGACGGATTTCTTCCGGTATGGTTGAGCGCATCTGCTCCATCAATCCATAGATCTCCTGCCGATCTATCATCACTTTGTCGGTCAAGGGAAAGGTACCGGAATTCTGAACAAGGTCATCCAGCTTATCTAGAAGAACTATGAAATCCATCTCCTACTCCTTCATCGCGGAAAGATCTCCACAAAGCGACGAGCTACCGCCTCCGGGACCAAGTCATCCACACATCCCCCGAACATCGCAATCTCCTTCACTCCGCTGGAGCTGAGGAAGCTGTGTTCCGGTGACGCCATCATGTATACGGTCTCCAGTCCAGGATCCAACTTCTTGTTCAACTGAGCCATCTGGAACTCATACTCAAAATCCATCACAGCCCGCAGACCCTTCACCAATACGTCGGCCCCGACCCGTCTGGCGTGCTCCACCACCAGACCATCGAGCTCTGTAATGGAGACATTCTCCAAACCACCCGTATATTCCTCCAAAAATTGCATGCGCTCCCCTATGGAGAAAAGCGGATCTTTCCTATAAGCATCCTTCGCCACAGCCACCACTACCCTGCCGAAGGTTGTGGCACAACGATTGATTATGTCTAAATGCCCTACGGTCACGGGATCGTAACTCCCAGGACATAGTGCGATCTTCAATAGAAACTGACCTACTTCCTATTCCTTCCTCAGTACAACGATCTCAGTATCTCCATAGACACGGCGAACCTGTACCACCAACCCCGCCAGACCCATTCCGCCGCCAACAGGCCCTTCCAGGACGACCAACGCTCCCGGCCGCATCACGGAGTCCATAGACGCTTCTATTACTGCCGATACGCCCTGTAGCATTCTATAGGGAGGATCAATGAAGAGCAAATCAAAACTACTTTTCCTTTCCTGGAGTATAGTCAAAGCGACACTATAGTCACACCGCAGGAGTTCCACTCTGTCTTCCACACCCAACGCGCCAAGATTACTTTGCAGCACGCGTGCAACCTGACGATCCGACTCCACAAACAGACAACTTTCGTAACCTCTGGATAAAGCCTCAAGCCCCATTGCTCCGGTTCCTGCGAATAAGTCAAGTATCTTGCCTCCCTCGACCGCGCCTCTGCTGATCGACCAGAGGACTGAGAAGATTGCCTCCCGAACCCTCTCGCCTGTCGGACGTATGGCTCTTCCCCGAGGGACTTTCAGACGCCTGCCCCCCAGATCACCAGAGACTATGCGCAACCCTGCCATCTTCTCCTCGCCCTAGGCCCTGTCCAGCCAGCGTACGCTCGCACCGAATCTATCCTCCACCATCTCTCCAAGCACTTGATTCTCCGGTCGTTCAAGCCCCTGGTCAGCATCCAGAAGTATACGGGCCTCTCGGCGCGCCAGTTCCAGCAACCCACGGTCCCTCAGGAGTCTTGCAACTCGCAGATCACCCAAGCCTGATTGGCGCTCTCCAAACAGCTGGCCCTCTCCACGCCGGCGTAGGTCCTCCTCGGCAAGATGAAAACCATCTGGAGTCCGCACAAACGCAGACAGTCTGTCACGTGCTTCCGCCTCCAATCCCAGAGGAATGGGGAGAAGGCATTTGGAGGCGATTTCGCCGCGCCCCACACGACCGCGCAGCTGGTGCAGCTGTGACAGTCCAAATCGCCAGGCGCCCTCAATGACCATGACCGTGGCCTCCTGAACATCAACACCCACCTCAATCACGGTAGTGCTTACGAGAACATCGGCCTCGCCGTCTGTGAAGCTCTCCATGGCTCCGGTCTTCTCCCGCGCAGACATCCGCCCGTGCAGCATCTCAAGTCGATACTTCCTGAGCTCACCCTTCTGGAGCTCCGCGTAGGTTTCTCGTACCGAAGCCGCACTCAAGCCACCACCATCTTCTATTGCGGGACAGACAACATACGCTCGCTGCCCGGCATCCAACGCACGACGAACCTCGGCCCACATCGCTCTCCGTTCCGTTTCTGGGAGCAGCCTGGTCTCCACTGGCATTCTCCCCGCAGGCAGTTCATCTATGGTGCTGACGTCCAAGTCACCGTATGCCGTGAGGCTGAGTGTCCTGGGTATGGGGGTGGCGGTCATATGCAGAACGTGAGGTGCCCACCCCTGATTCTCAGGTTCCGTAAGCACCCGCCGTTGTTGGACGCCGAACCTATGTTGTTCATCCACCACAACCATTCGGAGATCCGCAAACTGCATCCCCTCCTGCAAGAGGCTATGGGTTCCCACCACCACTTCCAGCTCGCCTCCAGCGAGAGATTCCATCACCATCTTCTTCTGCTTCGCGCTGTGAGAGCCTTTCAAGAGACCCACCTCCACTCCGAGGGGCTCCAGTTGGGCCCTTAACCTCTCTGCGTGCTGGTCGGCCAGCACCTCTGTAGGCACCAGCAAGGCCGCCTGCCCCTCGGTCTCCACTGCTCTGAGAAGACAATACGTAGCCACCATGGTCTTGCCCGACCCAACATCGCCTTGAAGCAGACGGCTCATGGGCGAACTCCGCACAATATCCGTCTCTATCTCTGAGATCACTCTCACCTGAGCAGACGTAGGCTGGTAGGGAAGGCTTCTGACGAACGCACTGCTCAGGCTCCCCTGCTCACTCAGGGGCCACCCCGGGCGCAGCCCCAGATCTTGCCTGCGCATCAACAATGCCAGCTGCAAGAGCACGAGCTCTTCATACGCCAGCCTCTTCCTCGCTGCTCTCGCCTGCTCCAGGTCCAAAGGGAAGTGGTAGCCAACCACAGCACTGGCCCTGGAAGACATCCTGTTCGCCGCGACCAGGCGGGAAGGCAGCGGGTCCGTCATGTGTACCGCCGAGCGCACGGCCTGGGCCAATGCCGAGCGGAGCCGCCGTACACTGAAGTCTCCCGTCGAAGGATATACGGGGATGATTCCCACAGTGTGCAATCCTGCCGTTTCACCCTCATTCAGGATCTCATGCCCCTCCACCTGAAAAGCCACGTCTGAGCCCCGCCGCCTGAGCGTGCCTCGGGCGAGGATCTCTGGGCGGGACTCAAAGATCTCTTGCAGATAGCCCTGGTTGTACCAAACAGCCCTCACCGCACCACTATTGTCGCGGATCAAGGCCTCCAGAATGGTAAGCCGCCGGTTTCTGGACCTCCGCAAGCTGTGTGAAGTCACGCGGCCGCGAATAACTACCTTCTCGCCCTCCGGCATGCTGGAGATGGAAATGATGTCACCCGCCGTCTCGTACCGGAAAGGAAGGTGGCATAGCAGGTCACCAAGAGATACGATGCCCAGTTCTTTTAACTTCGCGGCGGTTGCAGGCCCAACTCCCTTCAAGATCGTCACCGGCTCTGCAAGGACCGCAGGGTCAATGGCCCGCTTGGAGGTAGGTGGCAACCGCAGCTCCTCCGGCCTGCTGGTCTGCGCCGACCCAAGGGGGAAGTGGATTCCACCTCCGCCCTGCGGAGTCATTCCTGAGTGAAGGTGAAAGCCGTCGCCCCAGGGCCGGCGTAGGTTCCAATAACAGGACCCACCAGCCCTCGGAAGCGAATGTCCACATCGCGGTCAGTGGCCAGCAGTATGCGCTCCAGCTTCTCCATCTTCTCAGGAGCATCAGCGTGGGCAACACCCACATACACCGTCTTCTCAGAATCAGTACGCTCAAGGAAGTAGGACTCCATCTCAGCCATCGCCCTCTTGTCACCCCGAACCTTCTTGTAGGCGTCAACCACACCATCGTCGATAGTAAGGAGGGGCCTGATATTCAGCAATCCTCCAGCGATGCTACTGGCCCGTCCTATACGTCCACCTTTTTGGAGATACTCCAGAGTGCTGACTTGAAAGAGGAAGCCTCGGTTGTTCTTGAACCTATTGATGTAACCCAGGAATTCCGATTCATCCGTACCAGCATCCAACAGGACAAGCAAGCGCTCTATCAGAAGAGAAATCCCCAAAGAGACCAGCTCCGTGTCTACTACGGTTACTCCGTCCACCTCCTGCTCCGCGCTAGTGGCACTGGCGTACGTACCACTCAACAACGCACTCAAGTGCAACGAGAACACGTGCTCATACTGCTCTCTCAGTCTTCGATACTCGGCTACGAACGCTCCCGGGGGAGGTTGGGAAGTCGTAGGCAACTTGTCCGCGACTTCCAGTTTCTCATAGAACGTGGACGCGTCAATCTCCACCCAGTCCTTGTACGTCTCATCTCCGAAATGGATACTCAACGGGACCATGGAAAGGTTGGGGTCATCTTTCAATGTGGGTGGAAGGTCAGCCGTGCTGTCCACAACCAACGCGGTGTTCCCCCTATTCAGTCTCTTATCCTCTGCGCTCATTGTTTCTCCTCCTCGACACGGATGGGTAATTTACTCGGCTGCCATGAGTATCGGATACAAGGCTTGTCCCCCCTCATAGACCTCCACATCCAGTCCCTCAAGCTCTTCTTTCATCCGCACCACCGCCCGTTCGACATCTGAGGCTATGTCGCCGTCACCCAGGAGGACTGTTAGCACCTCCGTGTCCTCCGTGAGCAGCCTTGAAGCTACGCCGACAACCACCTCAGCAAGGTCGGCGGATGTGACCACCACGTGCCCCTCAACCAGGCCGATGAAAGCTCCGGACTTGATGTTCATGTCATCGACTTTCGAATCACGGACAGCCCGAGTCACCTCTCCAGCGCGGACCTCATCAAGTATACCCTGCATGCCGGCCAGATTATCCTCTCCGGATGCAGACGGTTCATAGGCCACCAAAGCCGATAATCCTGCCTGGATGGAATGCGAGGGCAACACGAAGACCGGGCGCTTGGCGTGAGCAGCCGCGTGTTCTGCAGTCATCACGATGTTGGAGTTGTTCGGGAGGAGGATAATGGCATCCGCGTCCGAGTCCTCCATCACCTGCAATAGCTCCTCTGCTGAGGGGTTCATGGACTGCCCGCCCTCCACGATGAAATCCACACCCATGCTCCTGTACAGTTCCGTGTTGCCCTCCCCAGTGACGACTGCCAGGATATCCGTAGTCCTAAGAGGGGCGCTCTCTCGCTGCGGCCGGTTGACAGTACTTCTACCCTTGGATTCACCGGCGCGCAGACGCTCATCCCTCTCCGCGGTCTGCTCCCTCATATTGTCTACTTCTATGCTACTTACCACGCCTTCTGCAAGTGCCAGATTCAGAACATCCCCCGGTTCATCGGTGTGGATGTGAAATTTCATCTGATGCCCATCGCTCACCACCAACAGACTATCGCCCATGCCTGCCAGTCGGATCTCAAGGCCGGAAGGATCCATGTCGTCGCCGGATATAAGAGCGCTCGTGCAATAAGTGAACCGGCTGGTCTCCTCATCCACGTGCGGACGCGGCGATACCACACCGTGATCCACATGCCCTATCACCGGCTCCTCTCCGGCATCCCCTCCGAGCATGCCCTCGAACATAGTAACCAGCCCGTGGCCTCCGGCATCAACCACACCCGCATCACGCAGCACTGCTAACAAGCTTGGAGTATTGCGAACACTCTCCCAACCCGCCGCGACAGTCACTCTCCACATGTCCACCAACTGCCGTTCCGTTTCCTTCTCAGCGCTGGCGGCCATGTCCTTGATCACGGTCAGCATGGTGCCTTCTACAGGCTTCCGCACTGCACGATATGCGGCATCCCGAGCCTCCTCCAACGCCTCAACAGCCGACTGTGTGTCGAGCGGTCCCCCGTTTTTCAGGACTTCCATGCCACCACGCACGATCTGAGAAAGGATTACCCCACTGTTTCCGCGGGCACCCATGAGCGCCGACTCCGCCACTTTCTGCGCAATCTCCGCGGGCGAAGATTCTTCATCCAGCCGGTCAAGCATCTCCACGATGCTCTTGACAGTCAGACTCAGATTGGTTCCAGTGTCACCATCCGGCACCGGGTATACGTTGAGGTCATTGATCTCCTGCCTGCGAGCTTCAAGCGCGCGGTAGGCCGCACGCACGGCCTCCCTCGCCACGACGACGGTGAGAGAAGCATCATTCTTTCTCGCCAACCCGTACCCCTTGCACATGGATATGTAGCTCGGTTATCGGCCGCCCCACCGTTTTCTCAACTTGATATGCCACCTGCGAGCGCACATTTCCGGCCACTTCAGCCACGTTCAATCCATACTCCACGATGATGTACAGATCCACTTTCAGTGCATCGTCGCTCCGGTCCACTTTGATACCCTGATGTAGCCGATCACGAGACAAGAGACGTGTCATCCCCCGGTACGCGTTGGGAGAAGCCATGCCCACGACTCCATAGCACTCAAGCACGGTCCATCCGATGATGTCGGATATTGCCTTATCTTTGATCACTACGCGGCCCCGCCCGGTGTGAGTGACCTCCAATCCCTTTGTGCCCCCTGCGCTCTTCAGCACTTACAGGTCCTCCCTGCTCTTCTGTGGCGTGCCGAGTTGGTTCAACTCCTCCAGAATGATTTCAGGGTCAATGTCATGCATCCTGGCGCCTTCCTCGATGGTTTCTAGCTGCGCGCCCAAGCACGCGCCACAACCCATCCCATGCACTTCAAACACCGCGCGCGCACGCGGCTCAGCCTGGACAACATCCTGGATCGACATCTCCTTAGTGAAGACGCTCATGCCCTCCCCCAACATACAATTCCACCAAATCCGTCCCGCATGTATTGTACACTACCCCTAGCGCGGTGCGCTCCGCTCCGCCGCGCCCGAATAGTGCCCTTGCAAACTTACCCGGTATTGGTGCATACTACAGCACTCGTAGTCGCACGCGTCCACATGGGTTGCCTATAGTTCGCGGTTGCGGCCGGAAATCCGGAAAGGAAGATCAAGAGATGTCCAAGACTTGTGTCGTTTGCGGAAAGAGCCCGTCCTTCGGACAGAGCCGCAGTCACTCCATGCGCACAACGAAACGCCGCTGGAACCCCAATCTCCAGAAAGTGCGCATCATGCACAAAGGCTCACCCAGTCGGGAGTACGTCTGCTCCCGTTGCCTGAAGGGCAACAAGGTCCAGAAGGCCGTCTAGAAACCAACGCTCTCCATTTCTTTTAATAGGCTGGCCATCTCCAGGGCCGAGAGCGCAGCGTCCCAACCCTTGTTGCCGCCTTTGCTTCCGGCGCGCTCAATCGCCTGCTCTATGGTGTCAGTTGTTAACACACCGAACGCCACAGGCACGCCGGTATCTTGCGACACTCGGGATATCCCCTTGGATACTTCAGCGGCCACATAGTCAAAATGCGGAGTAGAACCACGTATCACCGCACCCAGGCAGAGTACAGCGTCATACCTTCCGCTGCGCGCCATCCTCAAAGCCACGAGTGGTATTTCCCAAGCACCCGGCACCCAAGCTGTCTCCAGCTTATCCTTACCACAACCATGCCGGTTGAGACAGTCCATGGCGCCGGTCAGCAGCTTGTTGCAGATGAACTCGTTGAACCGAGACACTACTATCCCCACAGATAGCCCTTCTCCCTGCAGGGATCCTTCGTAACTACGCCCATAATCACTCATCTGAACCTCCTTCTACATAGATCTCGTCCGGCTCCAATCCTTGATGGTGGAGAATGTGGCCCATCTTCTCCCTCTTCGCCCGCAGGTACCGGAGGTTTTCATCACGCGGCGGAATCTCGATAGGCACGCGCTCCACCACAGTCAAGCCGTATCCTTCCAGTCCCACCAACTTCCTGGGGTTGTTCGTCATGATCCGAATAGTGCTCAACCCCAGATCAGATAGGATCTGCGCACCGATTCCATACTCCCTGAGGTCGGGCGGGAATCCCAGCTCCTGGTTAGCTTCCACGGTGTCTCGCCCCCGATCCTGTAACTCATACGCGCGAAGCTTGTTCAGCAGACCGATACCCCGCCCTTCTTGTGCCATATACAGCAGTACGCCTTCCCCCTCCTCCTCAATCATGACCATGGCCGCAGCCAACTGCTCTCCGCAATCACACCTTAGCGAACGGAAGACATCACCAGTAAGACACTCTGAGTGCACTCGGACCAGAACGCTATCCTTGCCCTCCACATCCCCTTTCACAAAAGCCACATGTTGTTCACCATCCAACAGACTCTCGTACCCGTACGCCTTGAACTCCCCGTACTCATTGGGCAGGTTCACAACTGCCCCTCGCCTTATCAGCTTCTCCGTGCGCCGACGATACTCTATAAGCGCTGCGACAGTGATCATCTTCAGACCATGATTCTCGCAATACGGGACCAGGTCTGGAACTCTCGCCATCGTGCCGTCTTCATTCATGATCTCGCAGATGACACCGGCAGGATTCAGACCCGCCAACCGCGCAAGATCGACAGCGGCCTCTGTTTGGCCGGTGCGCTCCAGTACCCCGCCCGGCTGAGCACGCAGCGGGAAGACATGTCCGGGCTGGACAAGATCTCTGGGTGCGGTACGAGGATCTATGGCCACCTGAACCGTCCGCGCCCTATCCGCGGCCGATATTCCCGTGGTCACACCTTCCCGCGCCTCGATGGAGACTGTGAATGCCGTCTCAAACTGCGACTGGTTGTCGCGCGCCATCGGATGAAGTCCCAGTCTGTCCGTCCGTGTCGGCGTCAGGGCGAGGCAAATCAACCCTCGCCCGTGCTTAGCCATGAAGTTTATTGCTTCAGGCGTTGCAAACTGCGCCGCCATGGTCAGATCGCCCTCGTTCTCGCGATCCTCGTCATCAACCACGACCACCATGCGTCCTGACTTGATATCTTCAATAGCCTCCTCTACAGAGGCAAAATCGACTTCTTTCCTACTCATCGTCTTCCTCCTCCTGCCGGGATACCATCCCACCGCCGCTTACTCCAGAAACCCGTGCCCTTTCAGCAGATCCTCATCCACTCCACTTCCCTCACGCATCCCCGCCCGGCCACTTCCAGCAGGGACTCCACCCATAGCGCTCCTGACATACCGGGCGATCACATCAGCCTCCAGATTCACCTGAGTCCCCGGCGCAGCATTGCGCAGGGTAGTCACACGAGCCGTATGGGGGATTACCCCAACGCCAACCTTCTGTCCGTCCACGTAGGTGACCGTAAGTGAAATGCCGTCTATGGCGATGGAGCCTTTCTCCGCAACCAGTCCCTGAAGCTCCACAGGCAACGACAGCAAAATATCCTTGGACACCTGGTCTTGTCTGACCTCCAGGACGGTGGCCACGGCATCAACATGGCCAAGGACCATGTGACCGCCCATACGATCACCAATTGCCAACGCCCGCTCCAGGTTCACAAGATGCCCCGGGGCCAGCCCACCAAGATTCGTACGCACGAGGGTCTCTCCCATGCAGTCGGCTACAAGTGAACCGCCGCCCACATCCGTTATCGTCAGACATGCCCCGTTCACAGCCACCGAATCCCCTATCTCTATCCCTTCCAGGACTTTCTCGGCAGCAATGTGGATGTGCGCACCCTCACCACGTCGGCTCAGGCGCTCTATTCTGCCTACTTCCTCAATCAGTCCAGTGAACATTCCAGGCCACCACTTCCGTGCTCATCCGTCTCAGGCGGGTTCCTCAAGGTACCCGCTTATTTCCACATCCGTCCCACGACCCACAATCTCCACATCCCTCAAACGTTGCGCAACCTCCATATGCTCAAACCCCTTGCCGGGCAAGGGCCCAGGCGAATCTGCTCCACCTATCAACACCGGCGCCACGAAGGCCACCACCCGATCTATCATCCCCGCATCCCACCACGCCGCCGCAAGGGTAGGGCCACCCTCAAGTAGCACACTCTGCACGTCTCTCTCTGCCAGAATCCGCGCAGCATGTCTGGGGTCCGGGTATCCCGAGTCGTCTTTGGATACCTCCATCACCTCCACACCGAAAGCTTCCAGGTCCGCCCGCCTGGATCCACCTGCGCCAGGAGAGCACAGGACCACTACCCGTCCTTCGGCCACACTGCGGACCAATTTGGAGGAGAGATCCAAGGATAGAGCGGGATCCACCACCACCCGAACGGGTTGTCTTCCAACGGACTTCTCTCTCGCCGTGAGAGTAGGGTTATCGAGTCTTGCCGTGCCGGCCCCGACCATGACAACGTCACTCCGCGAACGCATCTGATGGACCCTTGCGCGACTCTTCTCTCCCGATATCCAACGTGAATGGCCGGATTCGGAGGAGACGCGGCCGTCGAGAGTCATTGCGTACTTGTATGTTACAAATGGCAGGCCGTGGAGCACATGTTTCCGAAAAGCATCATTCTGCCTCTTCGCCCGGTACGCAACATCATCCTCCGCCCAAACAACCTCGATGCCGGCGGTTCTGAGCTGCTCCACGCCCTTGCCGTTAACCCTTGGGGAAGGGTCTAAAGCACCCACCACCACGCGAGACAATCCGGAGGCAATCACAGAAGCTACGCACGGAGGGGTACGACCTTCGTGACAACAAGGTTCCAACGTGACATACAGGGTCCCCCCACTCGCTAATCCCCGGTCCTGTCCGCCGGCCGCCTCCTGCAGGGCGACAACCTCAGCATGCTCCTTGCCGACACCGATGTGGTAGCCCTCACCTACTATCCTGCCTCCAGCGACAACGACTGCTCCCACGCACGGGTTAGGGCTGGTCATGCCCCTTCCCTTCTCGGCGAGGGTCAAAGCCCGCTCCATGAACTGTCTATCATGTTGGTCGAAAGGCATAACAAAACCCCTTGGCCGTCGGTCCAAGGGGTCTCAAGGATAGGAACACCACCATCCTGTGGTCTTCTCCCTTCCAGACTTTCACTGTCGGCCCAGGAATGACACCTGGTCTGCCCCTAAGAGGCTCGCGGGCTCTAACCGCCGGTAGGGAATTACACCCGACCCCGAAGACCTATATGGATTCTATATTACAAAAAATACCACAACCGCCACGACACGGCAACGATCCCTAGGCAACAAGCTCCCTCAAATGCTGCAGTTCACTCCCTGGATCATCAGCACCAAAAACGGCAGACCCCGCAACAAACCAGTTGGCACCCGCACCCAAGATTTCCTGGATATTACCGCTGCCTATCCCCCCATCCACTTCAAGAGCCTTGCCCTCCGGTAACATCTCCCTTGCCTGTGTGATCTTGTCCAGCACCTCTGGGATGAACAGCTGACCGCCGAATCCAGGATTCACAGTCATCACCAACACATAGTCTGCAAACTTCACCGCTTCCGTCAACACGGATGCCGCCGTCCCAGGGTTTATGGCTACTCCGGGCGAAGCACCCAGCGCCCTGATCTCCCCAAGAGTGCGGTGCAAATGAGGACACGCCTCCACATGAACGCTCAAAGCATCGGCTCCTGCTTCCACAAACTGCTCCAGATGCGCATCCGGATCCTCAATCATGAGATGGACATCCACCACGCCACCGGCCTCATGAACCTGTGGAGCCAAGGCGCCGACCACAGCTGGACCAATGGTGATATTCGGTACAAAGTGCCCATCCATGACGTCAAGATGCACAAAGCGTGCACCCGCGCTCATGATTACCCTCAATTCCTCCCCCAACCTGGCAAAATCCGCGGACAACAAGGAAGGAAGAACAAGCCTGTTCGCCAGGTGTTTCTGAACTAAACTCACATCATCCCCCTATTCGCCGTCGCTACCCTTGGATCTCATGTTGAGACCCAAGCGGTTACCATATCCGCGCAGAAAATCCGCCGCTCCCATGACCTTCTTGCCGCTGGGCTGGATCTGCAGAACATCAAGCGCTCCCTCCCCACACCCGACCAACAACCGCGTCCTTGACGCAGTCCAAGTCCCCTCATCGCCAGCCACTCCTCCGGCCACCCCTCCGACCACTCCTCCAGCCCTACCTATTTCCGAGAACTCATCTATGCCCACCGCTCTGGTGCGCCAAACCGTGACATCAATATCCCCCAACCGGGCACGCGCACCCGGAGAAGGAGAAAGCGCACGAACCTTGTTGTGCACGCGGCGGGCGGAGTCCGCGAAATCCAACCACCTCTCTTCGCCGTGTATCTTCTCTGCATAGGACGGTTGCCCATCCTGAGAGCGCCACTCCGGCCCGCCGCCCTCTGTCTCCCGCAGAACCTCACCCACTGCTTGAGCTCCCAGAAGAGCAAGGGCCCGCTCCACAGCCCCAGCATCCTCCCAGCCCTCCAGCGGAAGGCGACGGCAGTGTGACACGGGCCCTTCGTCAAGCTCTGAGGTCATCCTCATCACACACACCCCTGTCTCGGGCGCCCCGTCCATGAGCGCTCGAACAATAGGCGAAGCCCCTCGGTAATTGGGAAGAAGAGAGGGGTGCACATTCACGCACAGAAGGCGATCAAGAAGATCAGGTCCCAGGATCTGTCCGAAAGCAGCCACAACCAGGGTATCAACCCCGGAATCCCTCAGACGGTACGCGACCTGCTCGTCATTGATGTCCTGGGCCTGCAGCACAGGAAGATCCATCGCGTTGGCCGCTGTCACAACTTCCGGTGGCCGTGGTTTCTTTCCTCGCCCCGCCGCTCTGCTAATCTGTGAAATCACCAACTCGGGCGCTCTGCCACAGTCCACCAGGTCGCTCAGGACCCATGCTCCAAAGCCGGGTGTACCTACGAACGCAAACTTCACGCTCGCAGCGAACGCTCCCTCATATCACGGAGAACGCGGTGGCGCTCATCCGCGGACGTGCGGTCCAGTATCAAGCGCCCCTCTAGATGATCTATCTCATGCTGAAGGATGCGCGCCTTCAGTCCCTCTACTTCTACCACTACAGACTCTCCCTCCACATTCTGGCCTTCTACCCGAATGCGCAACGCCCGCGGAACCGTCATACTGTAACCGGGCACAGAAAGGCAACCCTCTGTGTCCTCCTCCTCGTCATCGGAACGATCGACAATGCAAGGGTTTGCCAACGCGCCACCATCTTCCCCCTCCGGATCTTGCCACACGAGAATCTTCGCCTGGATACCGATCTGAGGTGCAGCCAACCCCACACCCTCCTCAGCCTCCATCATGCGGAGCATCTTCTGAACCAGAGCCTTCAGCTCTGGCCCGAATTCAGTTACCTCCCGAGACTCCTGTTTCAGTACCGGGTCTCCGAAAGTCCTTACCCTGAAAAGATGTCCATATGATTCATGTGATTCCGTAACCCGGCCCTCCTCAATCAAGCCATTCGGGGTCAACATCTACCAGGAGATCCACACGCCTGCGGGCAAAGGGACCACGCAACTCCTCCACCATTTTATCCACTATGAGCGGTACGCGCTCCCCGTCCTCCGCCGCCAGCACCAGCTGCCATCGACTACGTCCCCTCAATCTAAGCAGACGGACCGGCCCCAGCAGCTCATCAGAACTCAAGTACGGTTTGAGCCGCTCTAACAAGTAGTTGCCCGCCGCCTTCGCCTTCTCCTCGTCTTTCGAAGAAACAATCACCCGAGTGAAGTTCCTGAACGGAGGGAAACCAAGCCGTTCCCGTTGCGCCAGTTCATCGGCGAGAAAACCTTCATCGTCCCTGGCGAGCGCCATTCTAATACAATGCGCGTCGGGATTCCACGTCTGCACCAGCGCTTTGCCCGCGCGTTCCCCGCGGCCCGATCTACCCACCACCTGAGTCAGCAACTGAAAAGTCCGTTCCGCAGATCGGAAATCCGCCGCATACAATCCGGTATCCGCGTCTGCGACCAAGACCAAGGTGACGTCGGGATAATCGTGGCCCTTTGCAACCATCTGCGTGCCCAAGAGCACGCCGGGACGAGCTCGAGAGAAGCCCTCCAGAATCCTTGTCACCCGCCCGCCGCTGGTAGTCACATCTGAATCAAGGCGGAACAACGCACCTTCAGGGACCAGCTCAGCCAACTCCTCCTCCACCCTCTGCGTGCCGGGCGCCCCTCGCGAGAGTGAACCCGAGCCGCAGGTGGGGCAAATGCCTGGAGCGCGATTCTGGTATCCGCAGTGATGGCAACGCAAGACTCCTGCACTCCTATGGTAAGTCAGCGCGATCTCGCAGTGATCGCAAGCAGGAACGCCACCGCACTCCGTACACTGCAGGAATGAAGAGTAGCCCCTTCGGTTCAGCAGGACCACCGCCTGCTCTCCACGTCTGAGGATCGCCTGCAGTGCTCCCCGTGATCTGGGGGACAAAGATTTCTTCCCCCCCTGGCTCCTCATGTCCACAAGCTCAACTTCAGGCAGATTAGCTCCTGACGCTCGCTCTCGTAGCCGGATCGGCTCTCCCTCCCACAGCATTGACCCGACCGGAGGCGTTGCACTGCCCTCCAGTAACAGACCTCCTGCCTCCTGGATCCTCCACCAGGCTACTGTCCGCGCATCGTAGTGTGGCTCCTCAGCCTGCTTGTATGAAGTGTCATGCGCCTCATCAACTACAACCAGTTTCAGATTCTCCACGGGAGCAAAAACCGCTGATCTTGCCCCAACTACCACCCTTGCTTCGCCACTGAGCACGCGCCGGTACTCCCGCAGACGTTCCCCCGGCGGCAAACCACTGTGCAGTATTCCAACGTTCTCACCGAACCTACGACGAAACCGGATCTCTGCCTGTACCGATAGGCCTATCTCCGGTACCAGCACGATTGCGCTCCCACCGTGGGCCAGAACCTCCTCCGCCAATCTGAGATAGAGCTCGGTCTTGCCGCTGCCCGTCACCCCCCAGAGTACCTCTCGTTTGGGCTCTCGCGAATTCAGTGCACTATCCAGAGTTTCGAATGCGGCCATCTGCTCAGCAGTCAGCCTGTGCTCCAACTCCGGAGCGGATGCCAC
>Ga0209587_1000042_pt1 | contig 56519 bp, 61 predicted proteins | sample NGEPerD_2_FD_184512 | JGI IMG/M metagenome (GOLD analysis project Ga0209587, IMG submission 184512) | Arctic peat soil microbial communities from the Barrow Environmental Observatory site, Barrow, Alaska, USA - NGEE PermafrostL1-D... | ecosystem: Environmental > Terrestrial > Soil > Wetlands >...
TGTCACCCGTGTGCAGCCAGCCGTCCTTGATAGTCTCGGCCGTGGCCTCCGGTTTATTGAGGTATTTTAGCATGACCGCATCGCCCTTGACACAAATTTCACCTTTTTCACCGACGGGAAAAATATTATTATCATCATCCATTATTTCAATCTGCTGGTCAGAGAGAGCTATGCCTATAGAACCCCATTTCGGGGGTACCCCATAGCTAGAGGTAGACACCCCTACACCCTCTGTAAGTCCGTAGCCCTCTACAACCGCAACATCGAACTTTTCCTTAAACAATCTGATCAACTCCACCGATAACGGCGCCGCGCCGCAAAAAGCATTTTTCAATTTAAGCTTGGATTTATTAATGCTCTCGGGATCAGCAATGTTATAGACATAGTTATACATTGTAGGAACACCTTGGACCACAGTTACGCCATACCTTAAGAGGGATGGCCAAAAGTCCTGAGGTGAAAATGCCTTCCTGATGCAAAGAGTGCCCCCTGCATAGGTCATGGAATAGGTCCAGACACACAGCGGATTGACGTGAAACATGGGTAGAACAATCATCATTACGTCTTCGCCACTAATTCCACCCATACAAACCATGTCTTTGCAATTAGCTATTTGCCCCCTGTTTGAAAGAAGTATCCCTTTGGGCCTTCCGGTGGTGCCCGACGAATATAAGAGAAGGAAAGGGTCGTCAAGATTCTGGGGGACCAAAGCCTCATCTGCGGGGTATTTCGTCAAAATGTCCTGCAACCGTTGCTCGGATATTTCTACGCCATGGTCCACTCCAGTAACTACTTCGACTACTACGGGCTTGTGCGAGGAAGCCTGGTAACCAGCTGCAAAGTCCAGCATAAATTCGCTGCTAACAAAGACTACCTTCGGCTTAGAATCATCCAGCACATGTGCGATTTCCGGGCCCTTCAACATATAGTTTATACCGCCGGCTATGGCACCCAGCTTTTGGGCTCCAAACATTGTATAGTAAACTTCAGGTGAATTCAGCACCATTGAAGAAACCACGTCACCCTTTTTTACTCCAACCTTTTTCAAATAGTTGGCAACCTTATTAGACCGCTCGTTGGTCTGGGCATAAGTAATTACCTCGTCATAATATAAAACGTGGATTTTATCAGGAATTTCCTGTGCCCTAACTGTAAACATTTCTGCCACACTGTCAAATTCGATGCGTTTCCCATCCTCAAAAACAGCAAGTTCCTCCAGTGGATAAATAGTTCTTTCAACCTTTTTTGTTTTGTCAATCATATATATTCCTCCGCTCCCAAGAAGAAAATCCTCTTACCTTTAAGGAGAAAGGATTAACTTGTTCCTAACTTATTTATTAGTCTTTTAAAGACAAGGGCACTGCGCAATAAGTAAACTGATTTAGGCACCAAACAACCGTTGTGGGTTTTTTACAAAAAGAATATCTAGCTGATCATCCGTTATTCCAGCTTTCTGGAGCACTGGAACTACATTGTCGAATATGTGCGTTGGGTGCCAGTTTGCCAGAATCTGGAGTACAACATCGGGCATGATAGCAGGCCTACCTAACCAATAGTTTACTGTATCATGGGAAAGAAGTAATTGATTTATATAACCAATACCCATAAGTCCAATTAACATGGCTTCTCTTACGGCATCTGGGGGAGCTCCAGCAAGCACTTCCAGTCCAAAGCGATCAAAGCCGACAAAGACTCCGGTTTGAAGTACGCGAAGATGGTCAGTAAGATTGGTGTTGCCACACATGTGCCCGATTACGATTCGACTCGAATCTGCGCCTTCGGATATTAGCAATTCTGCTTGTTCCGCACCCATGGTACCTTCTTGAGTATGAGTTATGATGGTTACCCCAGTCTCTTTTTGCACTTTAGCAGCCGCCCGGAAAAACATTTTTTCGTAATCAGTTATTTCGCCTTTACTAGAAGCCAATTTTATGACTCCTGCTTTTATCCCTGTTCTGCCAATTCCTTCGTTGATTTCCCGCCTGTACATCTCAACTATTTCTTGATCAACATCATAGCCAAGTCTTGCTCGAGATTTAAAATAGGCCGTCGCTGACTCCCCTTCATAGTAGTAGCCAGTGGCACATATAATCTGCAAACCTGATCGTTCTGAGATTTTCCTGAGCAATTCCGGGTTCCTACCGCATTCATTAGGAGTTGGATCGATAACCGTTTTTACGCCACAAGCTTTAACTCTTTCTGCTACAGCAATCCCTACCTGCAAGGCAGCTTCCTCGTCAAGCTCTCCTAGGGTGGTATCTCCTTGGAAGCCCGGATAACCAAAGACAAAATGTTCATGAAATAGTGTCTTTCCCAACTCGCTAGCTTGAACTGGTCCCAGTACCGTGTTTACTATCGGCATTTCCAACATCCTCCTTTAAAAATTAACATGAATTAATTGAATTATTTCGAACCTCCTCTTATTTCAAAATATTTTTATAATTCTTTCTGCAAAATTTATGCCAAGCCCAAATAAATAACTGCTCGGAGTCAGTCATCCTACGTCTCTCCCTACTTACAGCATCAGCAATCATGAATTAATTATTTAAAATCAAAAGTTTAATATCTCCACTTGTATCTGTAACCTGTTTATATTTGATACAGATCAAATATACATATCTCCCGATCTCTATCGCGATCTCATGGGAAAAACCTAGGCGGAGTTCGCCTAGGTTGAGAAGTGAGTTAGTCTTGTTACCTTTGGATAGGTTTACTCGACGGAAGACTCAAACGGAGTACCATACTTTCCATCTTCAAACACAATCCCTATAGGAGGAGCAATAGTTGTTCCGTTATCTAGAATTTTAGTTACCTCAAGAAAAGGAGTCGCTTCGCCTTTAACCGGGCACAACGCTTTGATACCGGCGAAGATTTTGGTAGGATCGCTGACCGACTGAGCTTTTTCCATACCGGCTGCAACCATCTTCACAGAATTGTAGTTAAATGTTTGTGCCCAGGTAGGTGTCTTCCCTGGATACTTGGCTTGATAATCTGCCAGAAACTTAGGCATACCAACAGCAGTATATTGTGACATAACTAAAGCGCCAACTGTCTTGTTCATCTCTTCCGGGGTTACAAGCTTTTCTAACTCATCAAAATAGGCTTGGTCCAGCATGATAAAGCCACCCTTGAAACCAGCTTGTCGCGCGGACTTCATGACGCGGGCCGTTGGTTGTGAGGGGCCACCAATAAGCATGACGTCCGGGTTTGTGGCAAGTGCCTTGGAAACAAAAATTGAGAAATCTGTCTCTTTGTTGTAATCAGCCGAAAAATCCCCAGTGACTGTACCGCCGAGATCTTTCCAATTTTTTGTTACTAAGGAAGCCCATGTTTTGCCGTAATCGCCAAGATCAGCGACTATCGCAAGTTTCTTGCCCCATTTTTCATAGGCTAGTTTTGGAAAGGATTTGGCAAAGCTGGTTAATGGAGGTACCTCTCTCCAAACTAACTTATTACCTTGTGCTACAATCTCATCGGTAGAGGAATAAGCTACCAACAGAGCATTTGAATCGGGATTTTGGTTAAACTGTTCAATTGCCAATCCACCGGCAGAATTCGTTGAATAAATAACCGGACACTTATAGTCGGAAGTTAAACGTCTGGCATTGGTTGCATCTAAATTGGCAGACCATTGGCCATCTAAAGACACGATATTAAGTGTGTACTTCTGTCCCTCAACGGTTATCCCACCCTTACCATTGACCTCATCCGCTGCCATCTTCATTCCTTCAAGGATGGTTTGGCCAAATAAAGCAGCACCACCGCTTAAAGGTATGGTAGCGCCAATGTTGACAACTTTGGGGGCTTGGCTTGTTGTGGGTTTAGCTGCTTGGCTTTCTGCGGGTTTAGCTGCTCCGCAGCCACTGGCTACAAGGGACATAATTAGTAAAATAACAAGTGTACTAACCAAAAAATAGTTCCTCTTTGTCATCTTAAAACTCCATTCTGCCCCTTCGGTAAGGCACAAACCTGAAGGAGAATGATTATGCTCCGGGGGGACTTTTTTTATTACTCTTAGTTCTTCCTGACCAAGGTCTTTACGAGTCTAGTGAGAAATGTTAGAAATCATGAGGAGGCGAAAGGTTTCAAAAGTTCCTTCAATATTTTCCCTGTGGGGTTAAGCGGAAATGATGTCCTGAATTCAACATATTCCGGAATTTTGTACCTAGCGATTTTATCTTCTAGAAACAGCTTCACAGTATCGGCCGTCATCACCCCCTTTTCTCGTAAAATAATGCAGGCCTTAACTCTTTCGCCCAGAGCAGGATCAGGCACACCGACCACAGCTACTTGATCTATCATTGGGTGAGTTTCAAGCACAGACTCAATTTCCCTAGGATAGATATTCTCTCCGCCGCGGTTGATCATTTCCTTTTTTCTACCTGAAACATAAAAGTATCCTTCCTCATCCATGTAACCCATGTCACCCGTGTGCAGCCAGCCGTCCTTGATAGTCTCGGCCGTGGCCTCCGGTTTATTGAGGTATTTTAGCATGACCGCATCGCCCTTGACACAAATTTCACCTTTTTCACCGACGGGAAAAATATTATTATCATCATCCATTATTTCAATCTGCTGGCCTTGTAAAGCAGTACCTATCGAACCCCATTTCAGGGGAATGCCATAGTTGGTCGTGGATACTCCCGCTCCCTCAGTAAGCCCATAGCCCTCTATAACCATTACATTAAACTTCTCCTTAAACATCCTGATCAACTCCACCGATAAAGGCGACGCTCCACAAAAAGCATATTTCAACTTAAGCTTGGATTTGTCAATGGTCTCAGGATCAGCAATGTTATAGACATAGTTATACATTGTAGGAACACCCTGAACCACGGTAACGCCGTACCTTAAGAGGGATGGCCAAAAATCCTGAGGTGAAAACGCTTTCCTAATGCAAAGAGTGCCTCCGGCGTAAGTCACTGGGTACGTCCAAACGCACAGCGGGTTGACGTGGAACATGGGTAGCACAATCATCATTACATCGTCTTCGCCTTCATATCCTCCCTGTGCAACGGAGTCTTTGCAATTAACCAATTGCCCTCGATTCGTAAGAAGGATCCCTTTGGGCCTCCCGGTGGTGCCCGAAGAATACAGGAGTAGGAAAGGGTCGTCAAGATTCTGGGGAACCAGCGCTTCATCAGCTGAGTACTTCATCAGAATATCCTGCAGCTGTCGCTCAGCAATTTCCTGGCCATGGTCAACTCCTGTTACCACCTCGACCACTATGGGCTTGTGCGAGGCTTCCTGGTAGCCTGCTGCAAAGTCCTGCATGAATTCGCTTCCGACAAAGACCACCTTTGGTTTAGAATCATCCAGTACATGAGCGATTTCCGGGCCCTTCAACATATAGTTTATTGAACCAGCAATAGCTCCCAGCTTTTGTGCCCCGAACATAGTGTAGTAAATCTCGGGTGAATTCAGCACCATTATCGAAACCACGTCACCCTTTTTTACTTCAACTTCTTTCAGATAGTTGGCCACTCTGTTAGCCCGCTCATTGGTCTGGGCATAGGTAATTACCTCGTCATAATACAAAACGTGGACTTTATCGGGTATTTCTTGGGCCCTAACTGCAATCATTTCTGCCATACTGTCAAATTCGATGCGTTTTCCATCCTTAAAAACAGCAAGTTCCTCCAGTGGATAAATGGTTCTTTCAACCTTTTTACATTTGTCCGTCATATATTCCTCCCCTCCCAAGAAGAAAATCCTCATCCCCTTATGGAGAAAGGATTAACTCATTTTTCTGTTATTGCAATCCATTGCTACAATCAAAAAACTCTCCTAATTGTGGAATCTCTTTCTACAGCTTCTGTAAGTTATTGACCGCTAAGGAATTTTGTCCCTTTCTTTTCTTTCTAATATTTTCAATATTTTCAATAATTTGATCAATAATATTAATTGCAAGAATTATGCCATAGTCCAATTAATAACTAACAACCCGCTAATTGGTAACCAGCTACGCCTTACTTTTTAGTTATAATCGGCAGGCATAATCTTGAATAATTTCAACTTGGCTCGCGCCCGAAGACACTGTCTTCGCACGTGTTAGCTATGCGGAGGAGCATTCAGGCGTAGGCGGTCGCCTCAGTTGCACTAATGCGCTGACCCATGGATGGTCAAGTGTCCCTGTAACCCGAAGACACTGTCTTCGCACGAAATAGCCTTCTTGCAGGAAAGCGAGAGGGGACAATCCCCATGGAGGGTAAAATGTGTGGCGAGAAGGAACCTTCCAGAAAATATGTAACTGACAGCTATACTTTCTGCCTAGTAGCACAAAATGATGTTTACTTACTACACACATCCAGTCTAAAAGTTTACTTTTGATACATGCTAGGTTTCTGATCCAATCTGTAGCAATTAGTTTATTTGCATGGATTCCCATTCCTGTATTTTGGGAGCTTATTGAGTTAATTGTCATGACACTTAGGTTAGATCATCGCCATGGATGGCAAGCTGCCGTATGGCAAGAAGGGACCTATAGAAAGTATATAACGATAAGTTTATACTTTCTGACAGTGCAAAAAACCCAGGCGAACTTTGCCTAGGTTTAGAAGAGAGTAAAGTTTAGTTGAAATCAGCTACGTGAAAATAAATTGTAACTACCCCACCGTTCCCTGTTAACTTCGTTTTTTACTTTGAAAATTCCCATTCCTCAGTTGCCTAACCAAATCAGCTTCACTGTTTACTGGTTGCTCAAATACTGTCACACAGGACCCAACACTTATAATGCTATGAGCATCACTGCCTCCGGTTCCATTTTTGCCTAATAAACCGGCCACTCGCCGAGCCATTTGGATTTCCTCCTGACTGCTTCGACCGTTGTAGACTTCCACAGTATCGACAAATTTAAATACCTGACGTCGAGTCAGTACGTGAGAGCTTAAAGGGTCAAGGCCACATTCATCCCTTGAAAGTGTGGACAAACCAAAATCTGAACGGAAGGGATGAGCTGCTACCATAACCCCACCCAGCGATTTAACCACTTGCGCTAAGCTGCCGGGGTCATCACGCAGGTTGAGCAAAGACTTGTGGATACCATAAATTAGCACTTCACCTACAGACGTACTTAACTCAATTCCGCTAAAAATTTGGAGACCACTTTCTTTGTTTAACCTTACCAGCTCTTCCTGATCCCATAAGTAATCGTGATCAGTAATACAAATCCCGGTCAACTTCTTGTCGCTTGCAGCCTGAATAAGATCATGTACGTGCATCCTGCTGCAAGCAGAACCTTGCATAGTATGGGTATGTAAATCAAATTCCATTTTGTCCTCCGTTGTAATAATAATTTTGATGTTCACCAAAGATTAATTAATTACTGACCAAAGCGAGCAATTAGTCCGAGAATCCAGTATGTAAACTTAACTCATTATATACAAAGTAAACACTTATAGATCGATCAATATTCTGAGTCCTCATGTACAACAACATTACCGACAGCCATTTGTCCGCAATCTGTTCGATACCTATTTGCAAGAATAATACCATTAATTCAAGAATTAAAAACGCCAACAAGGAATGGAACTTCTTTGGCTCATTTTTTTGAAGCAAAGAGAACCATCCTTATTGACTAAATCACAAAATAAAATTCAATTCATCGGACTAGACACGATCTCATTATTTTTTCGGTTTAGGTGACATTCCGGAGATACTTCTGACCATGTCCTTTCTGGCTTCAATGTCGTACTGGCTGGTGACGGCAATCTGTTCCATAATAGGGGAGCCGCCGCCGTGGTAGGCACCGTAGGTCATGGAGCCGGAAGCACTAGAAAGACCAAAATCAATGAAGGTCAGCCAGAATTTGATTTGATCCTCAATCGGCATATTCGGGTTGCGGTTGAGATACTTCTCCAATAGAGCTTTAGTTTCAGGGTTAGCTAAGTCCTTTTCATAAGGGAAGGTCGCAGGCAAACCTCCAGCAATGTTGCAGAGGATCTCTTGCTCGTGGAATACTGCCTCACCGGAGAGGAACCTTCCGACATTGGCATAGATGGAGTTTGGAATATAGCTGCCGGGGCCGTACGGCACTAGTCCCACACCAGGCATGTAAACTTCGGGCTTGCCAAGGGAAGATGCCGTAAAGCCTGCTGCATAGCCAAGTTCACCGGTTACGATCAGATCGGCCAGCATTTCACGCACGTGCGGGGTCTTCTCAATGCCATTAATTTCGGCAGCCATGCTAGCTAGACCGATGACGTAGTCCAGCGAGGCAGGTTTACAACCGGAATAGGAATGACGGTGGAAGAGGGCAAACAGTAGAGCGGCTATACCGCCGTGCTGAGTTTCCCCACACAGGAATACTCTCTCCCAAGGAACAAAGCAATCATCAAAGATGATATACGAATCCGTATAACCAGTTTGAACTCCCACTGGAAAGAGGTCGCGTTTGCGGGAATTGTGGAAATGGACAACCTGTTTTACCCCTTCATAATCCGAAGGTACTGCGAAAGACAGGGCATAGGCTTCTTCACCTTTTTTTAGGGCCCGATTCGGCACTACCAAAATCTCGTCAGAGATCGATGCTTCAGAAATGTGGACCTTTGAGCCTCGGACTATAATTCCATCAGCCCGCTCTTCCACTACATGCACATACATGTCTGGGTCAGTCTGTTCGGCAGGACGTTTTAAACGCTCGCCCTTGACGTCTGTCTGCGCGCAACTCGCAACGAGATCTTCCCGCTGGAAGCGTTCCAGCCACTTTAGCCAATTGTCATGGTAAGCAGTCTTAGCCTTGGGGGACTTCTGAGCTTCGAAGGAAACTGCATTGATTGCATTAGAAGCGTCAATACCCATGCACCGTTGGATACATCCTCCGGTTATATTGCACAAAGTTCGAGTCATGTCTTGCTTCTTATGCAAATCTTCAGTGCTCTGGTGAATGTGGTTGAATCGGTTGATGGTTTCTCCGGTAATATGCGATGTTGCAGTACAAAGATCCTTAGTAGCTGGATCCCAGGCTGCATCAAAGGTCAACCCCATTACGTTAAGAGCGCCTTGCTGACGCGGATCGAGTCTGTCGATCTTTTCACCGTTAGAGTAAAGGTTATGATTCATTTTGCTTAATCCCTCAAGGTACTGTGCTCTTGTTCTCATGATAAATCCCCTTTCAAATTCCGTTTAGCGGTGTTTAAAGTTCGGCTTGCGCTTTTCAATAAAGGCCGCTACTCCTTCTCGAATATCCTCGGTCTGGAATACTTTAGCAAATAGTTGTGCCTCGATTTTAACACCCTCTTCGAGTGAAACTTCTAGGCCTTTGTCCACAGCCTCTTTGATCAGACTTAAGGCCGGCAGCGATCTCTGAGCGATCGTCTTAGCCATTTTTTCAGCAACCTGTAAAGCCTCACCTTTGGGGACTACCTGGTTTACCAAACCTATAGCCATAGCAACTTGGGCACTAATGGGGTCGCCTATGAACATCAGTTCCTTGGCCTTAGCTTCGCCAACCAAACGAGGTAAGCGTTGCGTTCCGCCGCCACCTGGGAAAAGCCCCAGTTTAATTTCTGGTAAACCTAAAAAGGCTTGTTCTTCAGCAATTCTAATATCACAAAGCATTGCTAGTTCACAGCCACCGCCAAAGGCCAGTCCATTGATGGCAGCAATGGTTGGTTTTTTAAGAAAATCAAATTTATTAAAAATTTCATGCATTTTTAAGGAACCTGCAAGCATTTCTTCCTCGGTAAGCTTCATGGATGCTGGGAATTCTTTGATGTCAGCACCAGCCATAAAGGCCTTCTCCCCTGCCCCTGTAACAACGGCAACCACGATCTCAGGATCTTCTGCTATAACATCACAGACTTCGCCAAATTGGCGAGCAACTTCTTGGCTCAATACATTCATCGGGCCGTTGTCGATCGTGATAATGGCGATACCGTCTTCTTTGCTCAGTTTTACCAGTCTCTGATCACTCACGATAAAATCTCCTTTCGGTAATTTTTATTTCTTATCCCAGTAACCAGCCAGACAATCCTGCGCCAGCATTGCATAAGCACCCCCATTACTTTGATGGCATATTCGAATTTATACTCTCTCAAAGACCGTAGCAATACCCTGGCCGCCACCGATGCAAGCTGTTATTAACCCAAATTGCACGTCTCGGCGATTCATTTCATAAACAAGTTTAGTTGTCAGGATTGCCCCTGTGGCTGCGATTGGATGTCCGTGGGCAATTGCCCCACCGTTGACATTCACTTTACTCATATCAAACTTAAGCTCCCTGTCCACTGCCAAAACTTGAGCTGCAAACGCCTCGTTAAGCTCTAACAGGTCAATGTCTGATAGGCTTAGACCAGCTTGTTTTAATGCCTTTCTGGTCGACGGAACAGGTCCGATGCCCATAATGTTGGGGTCCACGCCAGCCACTGCGAACGTGCGGACTTTGGCCAACGGTTTAAGTCCTAAAGCCTTCGCTCTTTGGGCCGACATTACTACGACTGCTGCTGCTGCGTCATTCAAGCCTGAACTATTGCCGGCCGTGACGGAGCCACCCTTCTTAAAGGCGGGAGATAATTTCGCCAAGCCTTCCATGGAAGTTTCAGCCCGAGGATGCTCATCCGTATCAAAGACTACCGTTTTGTTTTTACCGACTGGAACAGTAATGGAAACAATTTGATCTTTATATATTCCCTCCGTCTGAGCTTTTGCCATCTTTTGCTGGCTGGCGAAGGCAAATTCATCCTGTTCCTGACGACTAATCTGGTATTTATCAGCTAAGTTTTCAGCGGTGATTCCCATGGGAGGGTTGCCAATTTCATCCGTTGAGAGTTGGAAATTCCGGAATGTTGGCGGTGTTTTGCTGAAGAAATCCATATGATCCATAAAATAAGGCTGTAAAGAACAACTTTCGGTACCACCAGCAACAAAAACATCACCCATGCCGGCCATTATTGCTTGAGCCGCCAGATTTACTGCGTTTAGCCCAGAACCGCACTGACGATCAATGGTCAGGCCGGGTATATCCATCGGCAATCCTGCCTGCAAGAGAGCCAACCGGGCGATTGCTCCACCCCCGTTAAGACAGTTACCGAAAATCACATCTTCGATCTCGTTGGGATCAAGGTCAATTCGTTTGATTACTTCTTTGATTACTTCTGCTCCATAATAATGTGGTTTGATCCTACCTAATGTTCCTCCTGCTCTTCCAATGGCAGTGCGGACAGCCGATACGATTACTGCTTCGTTACCCATTTCCAACCTCCTAAATATTTGTTATATCTGATTCAATTTGTATATGGCTTATTTGATGGTTCTATCATTCGTAGCTATAGAACCCTTTTCCCGTCTTTTTACCCCATTCTTTTTTGACAAACTTTTCTACAATTAGTGGAGAAGGCTTGTCTTTAGGATCCATGGTCTCTTGATACCTCTCCATACCAATGTAGTAACCAAGATCAATTCCAGTCAAATCCATCAAACGGAAAGGACCCATGGGATGCCCCAAAGCATTGACCACGGCGACGTCAATTTCCTCCGGAGTCGCAATGCCCATATCTGCCAAGAAAACGGCTTCCGCATGAAGAGCCCCAAGAATTCTGTTAACCAAGAAACCATAGATTTCTTTCTTCAACCAAACCGCGGTTTTGCCCATCTTCGCACAAAGATCCATGGTTACCTGGGCAGTTTCCGTCGAAGTATGGGGTCCCTGGACAACTTCTACCAACTTCATGACTAGAGCTGGATTGAAGAAATGCATATTACATACCTTGTCCGGCCTCTTGGTAGCAGGTGCCACTTTGGAGCTGACGATAAATGAACTATTGGTTGCCAAGATAGCATGGGGTGGCGCAATTCGATCTAAATCAGCAAAGAGCTTGAGCTTAATATCCATTTTTTCTACGGCGGCCTCAATCACATAATCAGCATCTCCTGCTGCTTCTTCCAGACTTTGGGTGAATTTGAGTTTGTCCATAGCCATGTCTGCTTTTTCTTGGCTCAATTTACCCTTGGCAACCCGTTCAGGCAGATAGGTCTTGGCAAAAGCCTCAGCTTTGTCCAACATTTCTTTGCTAATATCTGTGCAAGTAACTTCATATCCAGCCAGAGCAGCACAAATTGCGATTTGGTGTCCCATATTTCCTGCGCCGATGACACATATTTTTTTAATATCCTCTACCTTCATATATACAGCACCTCCAATATTATTGCACACCCTCAAAAGTTATCTCGTGGCTAAATTATTCGATAAATTATCTCGTCTAAAGCTACCCTTGGCCTAGCTACGGGATTCTGGTCGGGAAATCCAACAGGCATTAACGCAGTAATGACTAGATTACTGGGAAGTTCCAGAATTTCGGCAATCTTCTTGGCCTTCATTAATTGAACAATGCAGGTACCCAATCCTAAGGAAACTGCCCGTAAGGCGATGTTTTCCATAGCTAATGCCACATTCAGCATAGCATGCGGAATAAAGCTCTTTACGGCTTCCATATCTTTAGGTTCATCTAAACCGGGGTAGCTATCAAACGCTTCAGGTCCCATGACTCCCGCGTCGATTAATTCCTGTAGCCTTTTTCTCGTATTCTTGGCATAAGTCATCAAATCTGCACAACATACCAATAATACTGGAGCTTGGCTTAAAAATTTTTGGTTAAATGCTACCGCCTCAATTTGCGACTTTACTTTTTGGTCCCTTACCACGACAAACCGCCAAGGCTGTTGATTTGTGCCTGAAGGAGCCAAACGGGCAGCTTCCAACAAATCATTAACCATTTGATCAGAAACGGCATCTTGTTTGTATTTCCGAATACTCCGCCTCTCCATTATTGCGGTTTTAACATCCATATTTTCACCTCCGTTTCATTGTGTAGTATGTAAATGGGTCAGACCTAAAAACTACTGTACCCTGGCAACCGAAATCAAGGATAGACTCCCCAGCTATAATAAATGGCATCGACATTAATACACCAGGAACCTTAGAAGCTTTCCAGTATGGTCTGCGCATTAATCTATATTGCAAAAATCATGCCATCTTGTTGAACCCGCCTAGTGAGGAAGTCTGAGTCCTACAGTTTTTCACCTGTCACTACATTTGTTTACTTAATATATAGGCATTTTCCACGATTTTCTTCAGAAAGCCTCTTCACACAATCGCATGACTCCTACTTATACAAAGAGTTGTACCCAAAACATAAGCAATCAGAATACCCATTGTAGGAATAAAAAAAATCCCCTGGCATAAGCATACATGCTCCAAGAGATTCAAACGGCTGTATGAATAAAATACAAATATGCGCAGCTGGTTAAGCGGAACTGTATCAATACTGAAACAAGTCTGGCAATCCTTAAGTTCAATAAGTGAACTCGCTCGACTAAAGTTGATTTATTAAACTTCAATATTATACCTACGCAATTTCTCATAAAATCCACGTCGCGAAATACCCAATTCTTTCATGGCCGAGCTCCGGTTGTTATTATGCTTTGTTAAAGCGGCTAAGATTAATTTTCGTTCAATCTTTGCAATATTAGTTCTTAAATCATAGACTATTTCTCTGCTCGGTTGACTTTCATTGTTGAGCAAACGCAAGTTAGCCGGTAAATTTTGAACTTCGATTTGCGAACCGCTACACACAATACTGGCGTATTCCAATATATTCTGCAATTCACGAATATTACCCGGCCAATCGTAGGCCTGAAGAATCCCTATTACTTGATCAGAAAGGGTTAACGGATGACCAACTTCTTCCGAAAACTGAGTGATGAACTTTTGAGCGAGTGTGAGAATGTCTTCTTTCCGCTCGCGCAAAGGTAATATGAGTAAAGGCACAATATTGAGTCGGTAATATATATCCTGGCGGAAAGTGCCCTCATCTATCATCTTTTCCAAATTCCTATTTGTGGCAGCAATCACTCGGATATTTAGCTTTATCGTCTTGGTGCCGCCAACTCGTTCTAGTTCTCTTTCTTGTAGAACCCGTAAAAGCTTAGCCTGCATACTGATGCTCATATCTCCAATTTCGTCCAAAAAGATTGTGCCACCGTGAGCTAGTTCGAATTTTCCGAGCTTGCCGCCCTTCTTAGCCCCCGTGAAAGCTCCGTCTTCAAACCCAAATAATTCACTCTCCAGCAATGCTTCCGGTATAGCGGCGCAGTTCACTTTAATTAATGGTTTATCCTTACGCCGGCTACAATTATGTATTGCCTTAGCCAACACTTCCTTACCGACTCCGCTTTCACCCCGGATAAGTACAGTACTGTCCATTTTAGCTACTTTAGCTGCTAATAACAAGGTATCTCTTAAACGACCGTTCTGTCCAACGTATTCCTGAAATGACAGTGGCAACTGCTCTCGTTCATTTAACTGTTCCTGTAAGTAATCGGCAACACCCTTGGTTATCTGCAATTCTCGGCTCAGTTCAACAATTTCAGTTATATTTTTAAAGATTGAAACAACACCCATAATCTCATTGCCTTCAAAAAGAGGAAATGAACTGCCGACAACATCCATTTCAACTGACGATAAACATTCCTTACCAAAAAGAGCCTTCCCTGTGCGTAAAGTTTTAATTGTTCCAGAATTAGGCTCTATCGTGTCAAGCCTACGTCCAAGAACCTTGCGCACAGGAACACCCAATATCCTAGCATAAGCCTCATTTGTATATACAATCGTTGTATCTGAGTCTACAACCAACACTACATCTTGGATATGATCAAGGATCTTGAACAAAAGTTTTTGATCCCATTGTCTAATAACATTTGTAGTTACCGCGTGAGATCTAACATCCATCACTTATCCTCCCAGATTGTGTCATTTGTATACATTATATCAGTTAATTCAGAAAATTGATACAAGAGTTCGATTCAATCCCATGGGCGGTGAAGCTTGTGCTCAGTCCAGAAACTATAAATCTGCGTTTAGCGAATATCTACAGACATAATAGGTAAGAAAAATCGCCTCGAGCACAGTCCAACGAACTATGTTCAAGACGAGTAAACAATAGCCAAATTGTATCTGCTGTGAACACTAGCAGAACAAACTAAATTACCACGCCACCATCCATAATGATGGTTTGGCCAGTTATATAAGCAGAAGCGGCCGTAGCTAAAAAGAGAGCAACCCTTCCAACTTCTTCTGGTTGAGCGATCCGATTCAAGGCGGTTTTCTTGAGTTCCTCCTTCAAAAACGCGTCATTATTCCACAACGCCTCACTAAAACTGGTTTGGATCATGCCAGGAGCGATACTGTTGACTCGTATGTGGTATTTGCCCAACTCTTTGGCCATCACCTTTGTCAACATGATGATACCAGCCTTGCTAATGCTGTAAAGTCCCAAATCCTTATCGGGGGTTACACCAAGGATGGACGCAATATTTACAATACTCCCCCCACCTTGACTAATCATCATTTTCCCCACCAATTGGCTAAGCAAAGTATACCCTTTGAGATTGGTATTCATGATCTGATCATACATCTTCTCCTCCATGTCGACCAAGGGGCCTATCGCCGGATTTGTAGCCGCATTATTGACCAAAACATCAATTCTTCCAAACTCATTCTTAACCGTTTCAACCAGATTGCGAATATCCTGGCTTTCCCGAATATGGGCAACTACTGCCAATGATCGCCTCCCTATCCCTCTAATTTCATTCGCCACCAACTCCAAAGATTCAAGTTTTCGACTGCTAACCACTACATCGGCACCTGCATCGGCCAAAGTTAAGGCAATTGCTCTCCCGATACCGCGACTTCCTCCAGTGACCAAGGCGACTTTTCCTTCCAAGGAAAGATAATCCGTATTCATGGTTTTCCTCCTCAAAAAAAATTGATCATCTATTCTTTATGCTCTAGATTTCTTTTCGATCTTGAAGGCGTTTATGAAAAGTTAAGGACCGTTCTAGGCGTTCATCCCTATTACGGCCCATTCTGATATTTCTACCACTGACAATTCCATTGGGACTGAATTCAGGTTACTGAGTTAAGGCTTAAATGATTATTTTCCAGTTGTGACAAACGGTTTAGTGTATTTCCCGTTTTCTACAGTAATACCAGTTCCCTCCGATGTCATCCCGCCGTCAGCCCCAATTGACTTGATGTCAATTACGATGTCAGGACCCGTTAAGGGCACAGCTGCTCTCATTCCTTCAAAAATCTTGGTAGCATCCTCGACATTCCCAGATTTTTCGATCCCTTTTGCTACGAGCATCATTGCTTCATAATTCCACACTGATTCCCAAGGCGCAATTTTTCCATCATATTTGGCTTTAAATTTCTCAATAAAGGGTATTGCTGTTGGACTGTCGACAAGACCTACTGGTACAACACCTACAACCCCTTCCAATTGTGCTAAAGGAACTATAGCCTCCATTTGTTCGACTTTGGCTTGGTCCATAACCACAAATCCGCCTTTGAAGCCTTGTTCTCTGGCTTGTTTGATAATCAGAGCAGTTGGTTGAGAAGGCCCTCCTACGAACAACACGTCCGGTTTGGCGGCGAGTGCTTTGCTTACATAGATGGTGAAATCCGCTTCTTTTCCATAATCCACTGGATTATTGGCAACTATAGTGCCCCCAAGTTTTTGCCATGTCGCGGTCATCATGGTGCTCCAGTCCTTGCCATATTGGCTAGAAGTGGGAATCATAGCAATATTCTTTCCATATTTGGCCATAGCTATTTTCGAGAATGCCTCCGGATAAGAAGCATATGATGGGGGAATTCTAAGCGTCAATTTATTACCACTCGTCGTAACTTTCGGCTCGCTGGTGTAAGCCGCAACCAAAAACCCTTCCTTTTCATTGAACTGTTGAATGGCGAAAGTCCCGCCACTATGGGCTACAAATACCACTGGTACTTTGTACTCTTGCCTTAATCTACGAGCATTTGTCGCAGCTTTGTCCGGTGAGTACATGTCGTCAAGTTTCACTAAATTAATTTTGTATTTTTGCCCACTAACTGTCAATCCTTTGGCATTGATGTCCTCTACAGCCAAATCCAATCCATCCGTAATATCCTTGCCATAATATGCAGCACCACCACTCATAGGTCCTGTATAGCCGATGTTAATCGTTTTCACCTCTGTGCTAGTAGCAGGAGTGGCGGCGGGCTTGGCAGCACCACAACCCGAGATTATGAGTAGTGCGATTAAAGTTGTTACCATCCATAGCTTCTTAGGTTTCATTTAATACATACACCTCTTTCTAATTCTCTAAATGCTCTCTGTATGCTATATTAGCCATCGGTTAAAAGCGCCTTCAAGCCCTTATACTCATCCCCCCTTCAAATCACTTGCCACAATAAAAATGTTAGATCTTACAATATAAGCAAGCTGTCCAGATATTAATATAAAAATTTATTCTATTCAATATTAAGAATACATATGCAAAATTAGTGCCACTCATTATTTGCGGTTAATGGGCCATAGAAAATGAAGACTATCTACTTTATATACATTCCATATAATTCCTTGTACATTATGTATACAATTTTGATTTTTCAGACTATTTGCGAATCTAGTTTTTGTCTTGTAAAGTAGATATTTTGCCGCGACTGAATTTGTTTCGATTATTACACTAGTTTTCGATTGACGCGACAGACGATCTCCCCTTTTGCTAAAGAATTAAGACAGTCCAAACACCCAACACAGCGAATAACTCTTTGGCCGGCAGCAACCTTATTCGGCCACTGCGGGTCAACTAGGATCGCTCTACCCACAGCAACTAAGTCACACCTGCCTTCCTGCAAAATTCGTTCAGCGGTCACTGGGTCAGTAATTTTGCCGACCGCGATTACTGGAAGCTTGACGGACTGTTTAACCTGAGCAGCATACTCGACGAAAGGAGCTTGAGGATCATCCTCAGCAGGTATTGGACTGGATGCTATAGAGGCGATCTCCAATAATTCAGGTAGGGGCACCCCGTAGGCAGAGACATGTAATCCATCCGCACCTGCTTCAGCAAAAATCTGAGCCAGTTGAATAGAATCGTTGGGCTTTAGGCCATGTTCACCATCTTCGTAGCCATGGAAACGGACTATTACAGGGAAATCTTTCCCGACCTTCTTTTTTATTGCTATCACTATTTCACGGATAATCCTTGCTCTTCCTTGATTATCTCCTCCGTAGTCGTCTGTCCTGTCGTTGAGGAGCGGTGACAGAAAGGCACTTAACAAATAGAAGTGAGCAGCATGCAATTCCACACCGTCGAAGCCAGCTTCTTTTGCCCTTGCAGCGGCCAAAATAAAATCATCGACTACCGCCTTAATTTCGATTTTCGACAAAGCGATCGTGGGCATTTTGAAGAAAAAAGGTTTTTCTGAGGCAGAGAAGGGTGGCACCCCGTTAATGCGGGGGCTCGCTTTTGGGCCAGCGTGACAGAGTTGCAGGAGAACCTTGGCACCTTCATTGTGAATCGTTTTGGCGAGCCTTGCCATGCCATGAATTTGATCATCCGACCATGCCCCAGCCGAGAACCTTGCGAGTTTTGCTTGGGGATGAACAACACCAGGCTCTAGAATAATCAAGCCTACACCACCAGACGCTCGCTGGCGATAAAATTCTACCATCTTGTCGCTAACTTTGCCGTCCGCTTCAGCAAGCCCCGTAGTGATTGGGGGATAGACAATTCTGTTACGCAAATGCATTCCAACGAAAATAGTTGGTGTAAAAAGTAGTTTAGTCATGGCAAAACCTCTCCATTTCAGTTCCTAAATAATGGTTGGGACATCACTGTTTTTGGCCCAAAATTCGGCAACTCTTAGTCATAGGCTTTATACTGTTGATTTGGTTTAACGAAGACCTTACCCTGTTTCAATAAACTGTGCAAATGTTTTTCAAGCATTGTCTCTTCAAAAAACCTATACAGCCATTGAGGTTCTGGATAGCGTGAATATATAATTTTCATATCCAGCAGTTCAGCCTTCGTCTTAGGTACACGTAAATGCTGTAATATCTGTTCATCTCGCAAATCAAGTTTTTCTAAATAGTTTCTTAATTTTTCCGGGATATTGTCTGTAATAATTCCGGAATGACTTGTCGCTATCATCTTGGGTTCTAAGTCAATTAGACGCTTAATCGAGCCCGCAAATTTCTCGAGATCTGAGCGTAGATTTCCGTACCAGGGCCCAAAGGGGGATAGATCAATATCCCCCGAAAACAAAATGCGCGCTGTTGGTTCATAGAGGGAAATGTGTCCCGGGGTGTGACCAGGAGTGTGAATCACCTGCAACGTGACGACACCAAAATCTAAGATTTCTTCGTCTTCTAATTCTCTGTATACTTCTCGGTAGGCTGGTCCTTCCGGGAAATGTAGGAGATTTACATTTTCGCTGTCCCACGGAAAGCCTGTGAATTCCTTAAATTGTTGAGGTGAACGCAAGGCAGGAGCATCAAGCGTGTGGGCCCATACCTTGGCCTGTGGGAAAAACCGGTTACCGTAGGCGTGGTCCAAATGAAAATGGGTATTAATGATTAGATCCACGTCCTTGCCGTCCATAATGGCTTCCCTTGCAGCACGGCCAAATCCTGTATCTACCAACACTTTCAACTCGGTATCGAGCATCAATCCATTGCTATGAGGAAATCGACCACCTTGCTCTCCAGAGACAAAGAATAAATTCGGTATCAATTCCGTAAACATTTGTCACTCACTCACTTTACTCCCGCTTTTATAATGACTATAAACAATCTGCCACAGACCTTTCGGTCAGTTCTGTACAGACTGAATATCGTGCATGTGGACTCATAGTGAAAATTCCAGCCAGACACGGTTACGGTTCTCCTGTCTTACCTAGAAGGCAGGAGAACCGTGCCTGTTTCTGCGTCTTAGCGCTGAATCAATATATGGGCCAAGCCCGACAAGACTCTCTCCTGTTTGTGATTGTGGGCCTCTAGATCGCAGACAAGGGTATTTTCCGCGCGGGCTAGGACAGAACCTGAGCACTTGATTGTATCACCTGGCCGGACCATTTGTTCGAAGCGGACATTAAACTTACTAAGTCCTCCTTCTTTGCCTATCCAGTCTGTGAGCATTGCCGCCATTTGCGCCATGGTGAGCATGCCATGCACTATTACGCCGCCAAGCCCAGCTTGTCGCGCGTAATCGTCGTCCAAGTGAATCGGATTAAAGTCTCCTGAAGCTTCGGCGTACTGGCGAACTTGGACGTGATCAGGAGCCCATATTCGAACTGGTAGCCGATCGGAGACTTGATAATTAAGTAAACTTTTCATTCGCCTACCCTCCTTTCTGGAGCAATCAACGTAGAACTACTAGTGAATACCAAATCGCCCGTTAAATCGTAACCGGATGTCTTGATCACCACAAACGTGACTCTTCCAAGCTTACTCGTGCGTTCATAAACATCCATTATACGCCGCTTAGAAGTAAGGCTTTCTCCTACATAAAGCGGGCGAAGGTAGGTCATTTTTTGTTCACCGTGTATCATGCCGGGAAGAGGCAATTCAATCCCCGGAATGCCCCCCAATGCCAAAGTTACAACATAGGTCGGGGGCACTTGGTCAGAATAGGGAATGCCTGTTGCCTCGGTAAACCTACGCACTAATTCAGGTATAAACTTTATTACTACGGATTCACTTTCTTTGCCAATTAATTCTTTCCCAATCATACCCCTCCGCCTTCCTCTTTCTGCAGATCTTTACTTCCTTCTGACAGCCAATTTTTCGTTAACTTCTGCAATTTTTGACTGAGCTATTTCCAAGTGAGGATCGAATACATGGGCCATCATGAATTCATTCAAAGCTTCCTGCAATTCGCCCGCTCGTTCTTTGGCGATACCTTCCCCCAAATGTCTCAGAGCTAAGTTCTCATAGTCCATATCGTCCTCGTTATGGCCGATGTGCACAGTTTAGCCTCCTATGGCAAGCGAAATTCGAATTCACATACTCCACTTTCATCTGCAGCCTTACTACACGTCATGTTTAAGGTTATTCCCACTTTTTCTGCGGCAACACCGTTCGCAGCCAAACAGAAAACATGACAGTTGTTTAGCCCTTTTTCCGCAAACAGCTTACCGAGACTGCAGCTATAATTGCGTATTTTTAGTGCTTTGGTCGTCGCTCCCGTGACATTCCAAGCATCTCTCGGGCGTAGGGTTAAAATCCCTAGTTCAACATAGCGTTCAAAAACATGAGGGAAACGGATCCCAGTTTGCTGGGCAACTTTTTCGATCATTTCACCCGTTCGATCTCTGTAGGTATCGGAATCAGCCTCGCTGATCAAGAAGTTCATAAAGGTCCTTCCCTGCTCTGCCAAAAAACTGTCGTTAATCTCTACTTCGGAGCTAAATAAACGTTCAATCGGAAATTCTTTCGTGACCGCGTAGATGAGTTCTTTGGGTAGATCATACTCGTAATCCTCGTCAGGCTTTATTTTCAACCGTCTCCCAGGCGCAACCTCTGTACTGGGGTTGCCTTTGACTTTTTGTAAGATCTTAAAATCCAAAGTCATATTTAACTCCCCTTCGTTCCTGTCATTGTGGCAAGTTCACAAGTTAGGATTCTGTTCCTTAAATTTAACTGCCCGTTCTTCCCGGTATTTTTGAGCTAACAGCTCGTTGGATACAAATTCTATCTTGATCGCATCGTTAGGGCAAACCTTTACACAGTCACCACACCCGGAACATTTGTCTACATATCGTCCCACTATTCGATACTCGTTGGTTTCCGTTTCTCGCCCTTTCCATATCTTCGTCGGTCCACACACGAAGACCACGGACGGACACACTTCTAAACACTTGCGGCAGACTAAGGGATCTTTGCACGACGTATAGTCAATGCCAATCTGAGCAATCATTTTATCCAGCCCCCTTTACCAGTTCTCAGCCAATCCGGGCATACTTTGTCTATCAATTAGTTCAATAGCCCCGCTTGGGCAGGCCGTCACACATAGTCCACATCCAAAACACTGATCCATATCGACATAAGCTTTGTTGGTATATACCTCTAGGTTGAGCGCTTTAAATTGGCAGCGACTCAAACAGCTTTTACACCCTGTGCATTTTTCCCGATCAATTTTGGCCACTGTATGGCCCTTCAATAAAAATTTAAAGTCATAGTCAATTCGATTGCGTACAGCAACGCAACCAGGATACTCGCATTGACAAAGCCCTCCAATATAGGGCGTTCCAAACACATCAACGGTCTGCACCCGTCCTTCTTTGTGGTTCATGATGGCCCATTCTTTGGCTTCCTCTGGAGTAACAAACTCAACTCCGCCTCGATACGTTTCGGGCCATCGCTCCCACTTATACATGCCAGGACCGATACCCATGCACGTGAAGTTCTCTTCGTCAGGAATACCGCGCTGCACACGTCGACATCCGCAAGTCATTTTGGCCAGGGGATACGCGATGTCTAGAATCTGCAGATACTCATCTAATGTGACTACTTGTCCAAAATGAGTTTGATAGGCATGTTCCAGCGCCTCTCGTTTGATTTCTTTTTCCCAAGCAAGATCCCCGCTAATACGAGCTTTAAGCAACTCGGCCACCACTCCTGCCCCCATGCCTGCGGATTGTGGGTCAGCATCAGAACCCGAAACTTCGTGACCTTCCTTGCGCACTTTATAGAGACGCCGAGCATAGTTCTCTGGATTTAAATACCATTTTTCTCCGTTAACACCATATTTATCGCATACCCAACACATACCACGATACCTCCTTTTCTAATAGAAATCATCGATCTACCTTTCCTGATCAAAATAATGCAATATTCATGCCATTCAAAGTTATGCCCTAATCCATGGGGAGAAGCTTGGTCAACTCTGATGTCCGTGATTTCAAAACTCTGAGCGCTATCGATCATAGTCTACGCACTGTGGTGGGAAGGATGGGGGTGATAAAAACTCATCCTCTCCGTAGTAAAGCAATTAATCTAGTATTTTAGTCTGGATGCGTCTTAGAATTTCCTCTGTTTCCTTGATAATTGATTGAACCATATCGTTTACCTTGGGCATATCATTAATTCGCTGCGCCGATTCGCCAGCGGCAAGCATGGCCTTCTCTTTGTCGCCCTTGTAAACGGCGTTGATGGATTCAATCTCAAAGTTAATGAGGGACATATCGATGTTGGTAAAGTCGTCGGGGGTGCCTAGGAACACTCCGGGCGACTTCTCCAGGGTGTTCCTGGCATGTTCTTCGCTCCGGGGCGACTTCAACCAGCGAGCCGGTCCGACAAAGCCGCGGGCTACCAGTGTTCCCCGGTCTCCTGCTGCTACGACGCCTTCCTTCCATATCTGATGGAAATCGCTTTCCTCGGTAGCTAGGAAACGTGTTCCCATCTGGGCCCCATCGGCGCCCATAGTCAGGGCTGCGGCCAGCGTTTTACCGTCACAATACCCACCAGCACCTACCACCAGCGTTTTCCCGCCGGAGATCGCATCAACTACGGCGGGGAGCAGGATCATTGAGTGGACCGGTTCCCATGAAGTATGAAAGCCGCCTTCATGGCCGGAAGCGACGATCACATCAACACCCGCTTTCTGACAGCGCAATGCAGCTTTGACCGACGGCATGACGTGCATCCAGACCAGGTCGGTCTTTTTAACGGTTTCCGCCCAGGGAAGGGGATCGCCAGCGGAGGTCACCAGAACCTTGAACCTCTTTTTCATTTCCGGATCCTCTTCCCTTACCATCATCATTGTTTTTACAATCATTTCGGCTGATTCTCTCATCTCAGCCGAGACCATAACATTGACGCCGAATATGCCCTGGGATTCCCTGGTGTTTTCCAGGGTCCGTTTAAAGATCGTTCTCAAAATAGTTTCCGGAGCGGACTCAGAATCGGCACCGCCAGTCTCACAGAAATATTTGTAGATTTCCGGCTGGGTTTCCTTGGTTGTGATACCGCTTGTACTGAGTAGGCCCAAGACACCAGCATTTGCAGAAGCGATGCACAGGTTATTGTTTGGGAAAGGTCCCATTCCCGCCTGAATAATAGGATACTTGATTCCAACCAGATCACAAAGTCTTGAATTAATCATATAGAACACCCCTCTTTTTGTTTTTTGTTATACATAATGCAATAAGCATACCAATACATGAAGCATTTGATCAGAAACAGCAAATTACTATCTTATTGCCGTTATCTTCCGAAATGGTTAATTTACTATTAAAGACTCCTCAGGACATTCTTGACTAGAAAGGTCAGCATTTCGAATTAGATCCGTCAAATAAAATACATTGGGTAAAATATTATTAGCATAGTACTTAGCACTAGCAACTTTTCCTTTGTAGAAGAATAGTTCAAAATGCTCAGCAGGTAATTCTGCAATCTTTTTTTGAGCAACCAATGCTTGATTCAATAAACACTCGGCGACCACAACCTGTGAACAAACAAATAATGCTCTCGTCGCATATAATCCTATCAACTCATCCATCTTGCTAAGATGCCACAAATCAAAACATGTTTTTACCTCATCCATGCAAGTGAAGGCCTTATCAAGGTTCTCGAATTCCTTCACAAGGCCAACTGTCGACTTATGCTCATCAATAAATGACTTTATATCCGTCATCCAGTCAACAAACGGTATACCGTCACCCATCCTCATCTTGCGTTTCACGAGATCTTGGGCATGAATGAACGATGTTCCTTCCCAAATAGTCAATATTTTTGAATCTCGCAGTGACTGTTCTATCGGAAACTCATTAGTGTAGCCTACCCCACCTAATACTTGCATGGCTTCGCAGGTCAAAGCTACGGCTGTTTCACTGCCATAGCACTTGATCAAGGGTGTATATATCGAGGCTATATCCTCACATTTTTTAGCCTTTGCCCTGTCGCTGGAATTTTCGGCGATATCCAGATAATAGAATCCCTTAAATATCATTGCCCGTATTCCTTCAGTATGAGCCTTCATATTCATCAACATTCTTCGCACATCGGGATGTTTAACGATTGTTACCCGTTCCCCTTTGATGTAACCCTGTACTCTTTCATTAGCATATCGAGACGCTTGTGCATAAGCTGAAGCAGCCTGAGCATTAGCGTTATGCCCAGTTCCGATCCGAGATTCATTCATCATTCGAAACATCATGGCCAACCCTTGGGATCGACCTTTTTCGTCGGGAGGAGCACCCAGCCTAATTCCGTAACACTTATCCTCTTCGCCGTAGTTTAGCATACAAGTGGCAGATCCTTTGAGACCCATCTTATGTTCAACAGCTACCGTCGTAACGTCATTAGGCTTACCCACACTACCGTCATCATTTACCCAAAATTTAGGTACAATATAAAGTCCTAAACCAGCCGATCCTCGGCAGCCTTCAGGCGGACGCGCTAAAACCAAATGGATTGTGTTATCACATATGGAACCATCTCCAGCAGTGATGAACATCTTAGACCCCTTAATTTTATAGATATTAGGGTCCTTCGTTGGATAGGCCTTCGCTAAAGCATCTCCAACATCCGAGCCAGCGGACGGTTCTGTGAGGTTCATGGTTCCTTGCCATTCACCACTCAGCATCTTGGGAAGAAATCTTTGTTTGTCATCTTCATTCCCAAAATACAGAATAACGTTAGCGGCACCGGAAGTTAGTTTAATGTTCGAACCCATAGCCGGGCAGGCCGCCGCGATCATCTCAGAGACGGATTTGAAAAGAATAAGCGGCATACCGCCTTCAACTTTGATACATTCGCTACTTGAACCCCAACCGTTTTTTTGAATGAATTGAAAGACTTCTCTATAACCTGGAGGAGAGGTTACAATTCCCTTTTCAAATCTTACTGGGTTCCTGTCTCCTACAACATTGATCGGACTTATAACTTCACGGCATATTTTATATCCCTCCGTCAGGATCTGGTCGATATCATCAATCCCGTAGAAATCCTTGAAGCGATCGCATTCCAGCACTTCTTCAGTAGGCAACCATTCTTTCAAAATAAATTTTAAATCACGGACATTGTATTTGAATTCCATTCTAAATCCTCCAATTCTAATAGGCTTTCGACATTTGCCTTGGCAGATGAAAAACCCAAACTATTCTTCTGGTCCCTTCTTCCTTAACAAATAACTCAATGCCTATTGGAGTGGGTAGGTTGTCATGCTTATGTTTCTTTAATAAAGATTTTCTACGATTGTAGAAATGCCTTGACCACCACCAATACACATCGTAGCTAAGCCATAGCGCTTTCCTGTACGCTTTAACTCATTGATCAATTTTATCAAGATGATGGCACCCGTTGCTCCTAAAGGATGTCCTAAAGCAATCGCCCCACCGTTCACATTGGTTTTAGCAATATCCAGTCCGAGTTCCTTGATAACTGCCAGCGACTGGGCAGCAAACGCCTCATTCAGCTCGATCAAATCAATTTGCTTTAAAGTCAGCCCGGCCATCTTCAGGGCAGCATGAGTCGCAGGCACTGGCCCTATGCCCATGATTTGGGGCGGTACTCCTTTCGCACCTATCCCGATCACCCGAGCTAACGGTTTCACTCCATAGGCTTTGGCCTTTTCCGGAGTCGTGACAATCACAACTGCAGCGGCATCATTGCGACCGCTGGAATTACCTGCGGTCACTGTACCGCCTTCTTTAAAAACTGGTGCCAGTTTGGTGAGCTGAGTCATACTGGTTTCCCGTGGGTGTTCATCCGTATCAAAGGTGACCACACCCTTTTTCTCTTTAATTTCGTAGGGAACTATTTCTTCCTTAAACAACCCTTCGCGGATAGCACGTATAGCACGTTCTTGGCTAATAAGTGCAAATTCATCCTGTTCTTGGCGACTGATGTTGTATTTTTCGGCAAGGTTTTCAGCCGTTATTCCCATGGTCAAGTGTCCGTAGCGATCCTGAGGCTGGCAGCGTGGTTGACTTTCTGTGTTGGAATCTAAAATTTCGGCATTTCCCATTCGGAAGCCATATCGTGCGTTCCGTAAATAATAGGGTGCGGTACTCATGCTTTCCGCCCCACCAGCCATGACTGTTTCCTGAGTCCCCGACCAAATGGACTGTACGCCATTATTTAATGCTGTCAGTGCCGAACCACATTGGCGATGCACTGTATAGGCTGGCACTTCTTCTGACATATTCGCTCTCAGCCACGCAAGACGGGCCAAGTTAGGATTGTCACCGCTTTGCTTTGTATGGCCAAAGATGACCTCATCGATAGCCCCATCAGAAATGCCACTGCGCGCGAGTACTTCCTTGATCACCTGAGCTGCCAAGTAATCGACTTCAATATCTTTAAAGGCACCACCCACTCTACCAATCGCCGTTCGAACTCCAGCAACTATGACTGCCTCTTGCATCGTCTTATCCTCCTTCGTTTATAACGCAAATTCTTTCTTTAATTGTGCTGCTATGATATTCCGCTGAATTTCCGAAGTTCCTTCATAAATACGGGCAATTCGTGCATCGCGGTAAAACCGTTCCACTTCGCATTCCCGCATATAACCCATACCACCGTGAATCTGAACAGCCATATCCGCTACACGACCAAAGACTTCTGAACCGAACGTTTTCACGATAGCAGCCTCCTTGATCACTTTTTCTCCACGGTCAATTTTCCGGGCAACATCATACGTCAAGCTACGCAAGGCCTCAATCTCAATAGCCATGTTGGCTAAATAATGCTGAATGATTTGATTTTCAAAAATAGGCTTGCCGAATTGTACACGCTGCAAAGCATATTTGATGCTTATTTCCATTAACTTTTGGCAAGAACCAAGATTTCGCGCAGCCAGCCCAGCGCGTCCGTTCGCCAAAATTTTGAGGGCATTGATGTAGCCCTGCCCCAATTCCCCTAAAACGTTTTCGACGGGTACTTCGCAGTCATCAAAAATAAGTTCCGCTGTTTGGGAGCCATGTAGCCCCATTTTCTTCTCATTTTTACCCACAGCAAAACCTTTGAAGTTGCGCTCAACGATAAAAGAGGTAATCCCTTTGCTCCCTTTACTCTTATCAGTCACAGCCATCACTGTGAATAAACCGGCAATATCACCATTGGTAATAAACTGTTTGGTACCGTTTAGAATATACCGATCACCTTTTAACACTGCTGTCGTTTTTAAGTTACCGGGGTCTGAACCTGCAGACGCTTCAGTAAGTGCAAAGGCTCCGATCAGTTCTCCCGTAGCCATTTTAGGCAAGTAACGCTGTTTTTGCTTCTCATTGCCACATTCCACAATCCCGACGCTCCCAATTCCATTGTGGCAACCAATAACAGAGGTAAAGCAATTTGGTCCACGACCTAATTCTTCATAAATTGTCACTTTTCCGACCATTCCAGCGCCCAAACCGTCGTACTCTTGGGGTGTGCTCAGACCAAACAGTCCGATTTCCGCGGCTTTGTCGAGCAAGCTACGAGGGATTTTGTCCTCCTCCTCCATCTGTTCGGCAAGTGGCTCAACTTCTCTAGTGATGAAATTGCGCACTGTCTGTTTGATAATGTTAATCTCTTCTTGGGTCACTTCCATAGCGACACCTCCTAGTTTTCTTTTACTATTTTTCAGGATAATCGTAAAATCCTTTGCCCGTTTTACGTCCCCACTCTTTGTTTATGAACTTTTCGACGATCACTGGGGAAGGACGGTAAGCTGGATCACCAGTTTCTTGGTAACGCTCCATGCCTACGTAATAGGTAAGATCAATTCCAGTCAGATCCATTAGACGAAAAGGACCCAAAGGATATCCCAAAGCTAAGGTTACTGCTCTGTCAATTTCTTCATGCCCCGCTATTCCCATGTCGAGTAGGTAAATTGCCTCATTTTTGATAGCGGCAAGCATTCGATTTACAAGAAACCCATAAATCTCTTGTTTCAATAACACTGGGGTTTTACCCATACGTACACATACTCCCATTAAGGTATGAGCGGTCTCCTCTGACGTATGGGGCCCTTTCACCACTTCCACAAGTTTCATGACCAAGGCTGGATTAAAGAAATGCAGATTACAAACCTTTTCAGGACGACTCGTAACATCCGCAATTTTCGAGCTCACTATATATGAACTGTTAGTGGCCAAAATTGTATGCCGCGGACATATGGTATCTAATTCTGAATATATATGGCGTTTTAGTTGTAATTTTTCTAAGACCGCTTCTATGACCAAATCGGCATTACTGGCAGCCTCTGCCAAATCAGCAACGAAGCTTAAATTAGCTCTACCAGCATCTGCTTCCTCTTGCCTTAGCTTCCCTTTAGCAACTCTTTCTGGTAAATAGGTAGAAACAAATTGTTCTGCCTTCTGTAGAACCGCTTCGTTAACATCCGTACATTTCACTTTGAAACCCGCTAACGCTGCACTTAAGGCAATCTGATGTCCCATGTTTCCTGCTCCAACGATGCATATGTTTTCAATTTCGTGTACTCCCACCATCATCCCCCCTAGCGAATATTGATCAATGCAAGCCGATTCATATCCCCCAACCTTATGAGTGGGGGATACTGTACAAACCAAATTTAGACCTAACGACTACCATGATAAAGATTGTTCCAGTGACCTCCTGATTCATTCGTCTCAATCGTAAGTGTAATAGCCTTTTTTGGTCTTCTTACCCCATTCTCCCTTGGTGAATTTCTCAACAACCAAGGGTGAGGGTTTATCTTTAGGGTCACGACTCGTCTGATAACGTTCCATTGAGGAATAATAGGCAAGATCAATGCCTGTTAAATCCATTAATCGAAAGGGCCCCATTGGATGACCTAAGGCATTCGTCACTGCTAGGTCAATCTCTTCGGGAGAGGCAATCCCCATGTCGGCGAGAAACAAAGCTTCTTGAGCAAGTGCAGACAGGATTCTATTCACCAAGAAGCCATAGATTTCTTTCTTCAGCCAGACCGCGGTCTTGCCTAGTGTTGCGCACAAATCCATGGTTATTTGGGCAGTTTCCGTGGAGGTATGCGGTCCCTGCACGACCTCAACCAATTTCATAACCAAGGCTGGATTAAAGAAGTGCATATTGCAAATCTTATCCGGACGCTTCGTGGCATAGGCAACCTGAGAGCTAACAATATACGAACTGTTGGTAGCAAGTATTGCATGAGGGGGTGCAATACTGTCTAAATCTGCAAAGAGCTTCCGCTTAATGGCAATTTTCTCAACTGCAGCCTCAATGACGAAATCAGCCTCACCAGCAGCGTCCTCTAGACTCGGGGTAAAGCGAAGATTGGCTAGCGCATTATCTACGTGTTCCTGTGTTAATTTCCCTTTGGCAACTCGCTCCGGCAAATAAGATTTCGCAAAACTCTCAGCCTTGTTCAACATATCTTGGCTAATATCGGTACAGGTCACCTTATAACCAGCCAAAGCACAACACACAGCGATCTGATGACCCATATTGCCCGCCCCAACCACACAAATAGTTTTAATATCTTCTATCTTCATTTTTGTTGCCTCCTTATAAATACGCTTCGCTAATGCTACCTTTTAGACATAGACTCTTAGCAACCCTAAAAAGCTCCTTCTGGAATGTCCATTGCTGAAGTGTCATAATCTTGAATTATCCGAGCTGTAGCCATCACATCAGGCAGAATATTTCGCAAATAGAATTGAGCAGAGTTAATTTTGCCTTGATAGAAATCTGTATCACCAATGCATTGAGCCAGTTTTTCCTGGGCAACTAACGCTTGTTGCATCAGCAAATAGGCACAATAGAGTTCGGCTGTGATCCGTAAAATTCTCGTGCTATACAGTGGCACCAGGCGAATATTTGATTTTGTATAGCCTAAGACTGTTCCAATGAGTTCTTGATAAGCCTTTAAAGCTTGACCCAGCATGGCCATCTCGCGAGTGAACTCAGCATTTGCTGAATTTTGCTTAGCAAATACAGCAATATCCTGTAGCCACTCCTTTAATATACTGCCCTTGTCAAGTCCCCATTTGCGGAAGACTAAATCCAAAGATTGTATGAAGTTTGTGCCTTCCCAGATGGAATAGATCTTAACATCCCTCGCTTGACGAGCAATTGGGTACTCCTCGGTATACCCGTATCCTCCATGGACTTGAATGGCTTCCGTAATCATCAGCCAGGCTTGGTCAGAGCAGTAAGCTTTAATTAATGGTGTAATTAGTTCAATATTACGCTTGGCTTGCCGAACCTCTTCCGGATCATCTCCAAAAAAGATTAGATCTAGATAGTAGTACCCTTGAAAAATCATAGCTCGCATACCTTCAAGCGTAGCCTTTTGCGTAAGCAACATTCGACGAATATCTTCGTGTTGGATGAGGGGTACCCTACTTCCTCTAGGATTTTCAATGGGACGTCCCTGAATACGCTCTTTGGCATAGGCCACCGCGTTATTATAGGCCACAGTCGCCACGGACAGAGCACAGTGTCCCGTGTCTATCCGGGATCCGTTAATCATTTTAAACATTTGGGCCATACCTTGCCCAACCCCTTTTTCATCCAGTGATGCTCCCAACAAATAGCCGCGACACAAGCCTTCTTCACCGAAGTTAAGCACGGCTGTGGCAGACCCGTTCAGACCCATCTTATGTTCAATTCCCACAGTCGCAACATCATTTGGTTCTCCAAGGCTACCGTCCTCATTAACCCAGACTTTGGGGACAATAAAGAGAGACAAGCCTTTGGTGCCAGGAACTGCCCCATCGATTCTAGCCAAAACCAAGTGAATGATGTTTTCAGTAAGGTCGTGATCCCCACAAGTGATAAAGCATTTTGTTCCTTTTAGATTATAAATTAACGGGTCATCCGTGGGGTAGGCTTTACTTAACATATCCCCCACATCGGAACCGCCACCAGGTTCAGTAATACACATGGTGCCTCCCCACACAGCCTCGAACATTTTGGGGGTGAAAAAATCGATTTGTTCCTTCGAGCCGAACTGCTTAATGACGGAGCCAACCCCGCCGGGTAACCCCATATACGCAACGAACGCAGGGTTAGCAGCAATCATATACTCGTGGACAGCACCATGCAAAAACGATGGCAGAGATCCCTCTCCGTCGACGTCCTTGTTGCTAGCTCCCCAACCATTCTCAGCTATATATTTGAAAGCATCATGAAAGGAAGGAGGCACCGTCACTTTCCCATCCTTGAAGACCGCTTTGACCGTGTCACCATCATCATTGGTGGGTGCGACAACTTCTTTACAAACTTTTAAGGCCTGATCAAGAATTTCGTCGACATCGTCTAAACTATAAAAATCCCGAAAACGTTTTAAGCTAAGAATTTTCGCTCCATCTAGCCACTCTTTAATTATAAATTTATGATCTCGAGTGCTATATAAAAAGTTACTGGCCATAATATACACTTCCTCTTTACTTATTAAGTTTTAATGGTTACATCGGTTAATGAATACATTGGAATTATTTCCCCTGGAAGTTCGGCTTACGTTTTTCAATGAAGGCCTTCATGCCTTCTTTTTGATCTTCAGTTGCAAACAAGAGACTAAAGCATTTATGTTCATACTGTAATCCCCTATCTAAATCCATTCGTTGCCCTTCATTAACGCATGATTTAGCTAAATATAAGGCTACTGCACCTTTAGCAGCGAATTTTTTCGCCATTTTTCTAGCTTCGGTAAATAATTGATCAGCAGGCACCACTTTATTCACTAGACCCACTCGCAAAGCTTCCTCAGCACCAATAAAGTCCCCACTGAAAATTAATTCTTTCGCCTTACCAGCACCGATCAATCGTGGCAGACGTTGAGTCCCTCCACCACCTGGCAAAATCCCCAGTTTTATTTCTGGCAAGCCGAATTGAGCATTGTCAGCTGCAATTCGTACATCAGCCACTAAGGTTAGTTCACACCCACCACCCAGGGCAAAACCTGCAATGGCAGCGATCACTGGCTTGTGCATGTTTTCGATCAAATCATACGCCCGTAACGAAGGTCGTACACTTGTAGCTACGTCTACTGCATTTATTGAGGCCATCTGTTTGATGTCTGCCCCTGCTGCAAATACTTTGTCGCCGCCCGTGATAATCACTACCCGGACAGAATCATCTGCACCCAAACTCTCAGCCGCATCCGCCAACTCATTGAAGACCTGACTATTCAGCGCATTCAGCACCTCTGGACGATTGAGGGTGACTGTGGCAATTCCTTCCTCGATTTCCACAATTATTGTTTCGTATGCCAATTCTTCTACCTCCCAATTGGTTATTTATTTGTCTCACTCAAGTTTTCGGAACTCACCTCTTTACCAAATTCAAAAACCTCCTAGGATCTTTTTATACAAGAACCATGCCAATTGCGAGGAAAATAGTGAAAAAACTTTACTTTTGCAAAACAGCCCAACAATGTGGACACTTTTTGAGTTGATGGCGCTAAACTTAGCCCCCAACAACAGAATTACTAGCTTTTATTTTCTAGTGCAATCTCCGATCTAACGGATCCGTAGCAGTGTTAGCGAGAACTTGTGTAGAAATGAGACAAAACAGCGATTTAAAAACTATGTACCAGTATACAAAACATACAATTAATCAATAATCTAAGCGCATAACTCTTGGTCGACAATTTCAGTGTGCTCTTTCAAAACCGAGAGGACTTCCGCAAATAACTGACCATTCTACCCTTTGGCACTGGAAGTCCGAACTTGGCGAAAATTTCCTTTCCCATGTATTCGAACATTTTCGCTGTCCAAATCACTCCTTTTTGTATCAACTATTAAAACCCGAAAATGGCGCTCCTTTCATGTCATTTAAAGTGAGCGCCAAGCTTGAGAAGAAATCATATCTCGACAGGCCATCCGATGATAGTTCTTTTACCCTTTTATTTCTTTAATTGCTTTACCGCAAAAGATCTAATTTTTGCGCTTCTCGGATTAATTCGTCTCGAAAATCCGGATGTGCAATGCTAATTATTTTCTCCGCCCGCTGCCAAATCGATTGCCCTTTGAGATTGATCATCCCATATTCTGTCACAACATATTGAACCGTAGGACGGGTATCCGTAACTACTGAGCCCAAAGATAGTAGCGGATTAATACGGAGTGTAATTTTCCCTCCGAGTCGGTATATGTTGAAGCAATACACATGAAACTTCTTCCGCCTTTGGAATTATAAGCGATATCAACGAAATCTAATTGCCCGCCTGCTCCGCTAATCATGCGAGTCCCTTTCGACTCCGAACATACTTGACCTGTGAGATCTATCTCAACGGCATTATTTATCGATACAACATTGTCATTTCGACAAGCAATTAAACGATCATTAGTATAATCCACAGGATAGCCCGCGCATTGGGGGTTATTATCAATAAAGTCATAGAGTTTTTGTGATCCCGCAGCGAAGGTGTACACCATCGCCCTTGATCGATTTGTTTTTTCATTCCGGTGATTCGTCCAGCTTCCACCATATCGACCATACTGTCACACAGCATCTCCGTATGAATCCCTAAATCTTTTAAATCGGACTGAGCAATCATTTGCCCCAAAGCATTTGGCATTGCGCCAATTCCAAGTTGAAGACAATCTCCATCTCTGAGTTCCATAAGAACAAACTCCGCGATTTTACGATCCACTTCTTCTGGTTCTTCATTAGCGATCTGCGGCATACCGGTATGTCCACCTTCAACGATGTAGGTGACTTCAGAAATATGAAGATTATTTCCGTACCCACCTTGAGCATAAGGCATATCCTCATTAACCTCGACGATGATCATTCTAGACATGTCTGCAGCGGCGCGGAAATGGCTAATGGTAGGTCCCATATTGAAATATCCGTGTTTATCCATTGGAGCGACTTGAATCATCAATATAATAGGGGGATTATTCTCACGAATATAGCGTGGTGCTTCCGAGTATTTCAATGGAGTATAAAAAACTTTCCTTGTTTTCGCATACATACGGTCAATAGCCGTTAGGTGGGTAGAATTCCAAGTACTATGCACCCCTGTGGGATCTGCTTTATGTACGGCATGTGGACGGGTCGAAATCCCGTTTACGAGTACAATATCATAAAGATCAGGGATACGCTTAGCTAAGGCTGGGTCTAAAACCGGCAAGGTGTTGGCAGCAAATGAATACTGGATCCAATCCCCGTTCTTAATAACGCTCACAGCTTTATCAGGGGATACAAGTTTATTTTGGTATTCTTTTACCCAATTGGGCATCTTCTTTTTCCTCCTTATTTCTTTACTACTCTTACTCTATCAAACCCAGACAGTTGAATTAGAAATACAATAATTAAATACTTGCAAGTTTAATGCCATTTATCAAAAAAGTTAAATCCTCTCTAGACTGGGAACCAGTCTAGAGAGGATTTCTAACATTGTCCAAACTTTATACAAAACGCTTTTAACTGTCAAAATCCCGTTCGGAAATTATACAACTAAGCTAAAGAGCATTAGTTCATTCTAGCAATGTCTGATTCTAGCCCGACACTTCTATACCATATTTTCGTAATTTGTCATAAAAAGCTCCCCTAGAAATTCCCAAAGCCTGCATAGCGTTAGTGCGATTATTATATGTGGCCAGAGCTGACAAAATCAACTCTTTTTCCATCCTTCCCAGGATCTCCTTTACGTCGAAGGGCTTGTCCTGATCACTTCTGCCTTCTTCATGAATCGTAATCATGTGAGCAGGCAGATGATGAATTTCAATAGTACCGCTACTACACACTATGCTTGCATGTTCTAGTATATTTTGTAATTCTCTAATATTACCAGGCCAATCGTAGGCATGAAAAAAACTCACTACTTGAGGAGACAAGGTCAGTTCATGGCCAACTTCTCGAGCAAACTGATCAAGAAATGTTTTAGCCAGGGCCATTATATCATCTTTGCGCTCGCGTAGAGGCGTCAAATTGAGTGGAACGATATTTAGCCGGTAGTAAAGGTCACGCCGGAAGGTTCCTTTTTCAATCATACTTTCTAAATCCCGATTAGTGGCCGTGATTACTCGAATATCGACCTTGACGGTCTTCGTACCGCCTACGCGTTCAAACTCCCTCTCTTGCAAGACCCGTAATAATTTAGCTTGCATAGTTAGACTCATATCTCCAATTTCATCCAGGAAAATGGTACCGCTATGGGCCAGTTCAAACTTACCAAGCTTGCCCCCCTTTTTAGCACCCGAAAATGCACCGTCTTCGTACCCGAATAATTCGCTCTCAATTAAATTCTCCGGTATCGCGGCACAATTCACCTTAATTAGTGGCTTATCCTTACGTCGACTACTATTATGAACCGCCCTAGCCAATACTTCTTTGCCGACACCACTTTCGCCAAGAATCAGCACCGTACTATCTGTACGAGCAACCTTCGCTGCTAATACTAAGGTATCTTTCAGGTGGCTATTTTGTCCCACATACTCCTTGAAAGACAACGGAAGTTGCTCCCATTGCTGCAACTGTAATTTCAAATAGTCAGCTACACCCTTTGTTTGCTGCAACTCGCGATTTAATTCAACAACTTCAGTAATATTTTTAAAGGTAGAAACACATCCAATGATACTTGCTCCATTGAATAAAGGAAACGTACTTCCTACCACATCGATACCTAACGATTTCAAATAGTCTCCGCCGTTGCTGGCTTTGCCAGTTCGCAGTACTTTGATAGCCGCAGCTTCGGGTTCAATTTTATTTAGTTTGCGTCCTAAAACCTTCGCAACGGGCACCCCTAGAATCCTCGCGTAAGCCTCATTTGCATAAACAATTGTCGTATGGGAATCTATTACAAGTACCACATCATGAATGTTGTTAAGTATTTCAAATAATAGTTCACGATCCCATTGCGGAAAATCGTTGGTTATAACAGCATGGGCTCCGACACTCATGTTTATCCCCCACTTTCACTTGTATCCTTTGTAAACATTATACAGGTACGAGCCTGTTCGAGCAAATATAAAATTGAAAATTCTAAATTTTATACATAATGCTCTATAATTTCTACAATTACCTCAATATTTATGGCATATTAAGGGGGATTCCCAAACACATGGAGACCCGATTAGCTTTTGAGTGTTATGTGGGCCAAACCCGATAAAACTCTCTCCGTTTTGTCGTTCAACGCCTCTAAATCGCAAACTAAGGTGTTTTCGGAACGCGTTCTGACGACTCCTGAACACTTTATCGTATCGCCTGGGCGGACCATTTGTTCAAAGCGCACATTAAACTTACTTATTTCCCCCTCTTCTCCGATCCAATCAGTAAGCATTGCCGCCATTTGAGCCATCGTTAGCATGCCATGAGCAATCACTCCCTCCAGACCGGCAAGGCGTGCATAGGTGTCATCTAGGTGAATGGGGTTAAAATCCCCTGAAGCCTCGGCATACTGACGAATTTGCATGTGACTGAGAACCCATTTTCGAACAGGTAGTTGATCGGAAACCTGATACTTTACCAAGCTTTTCATACGTCCTCCCCCTTCGTTGGGGCAATCAAGGTGGAACTACTGGTAAAGACCAATTCGCCCATCAAATCATACCCTGTGCTCTCGATCACCATAAACGTCATCTTTCCCAGTTTACCCACTCGTTCATAGACATCTTTGATGCGCCGTTTATAGGTAAGACTGTCCCCTATATGAAGCTGTCGATAATAGGTGAACTTTTGTTCTCCATGGATCATGCCGATCATCGGTAATTCTATCCCTGCAATGTTACCCTGCATTAACGTCCCCACAAAAGTCGGGGGTACCCGATCATTAAACTCAATTCCTGCAGCCTCGGCAAACCTTTGCACAACCTCTGCTCTAATCTTTAAGAGGACTGGTTCACTCTCTAGCCCAATTAATTCTTTCCCTATCATAAGCCGCCACCTTCCTCTTCAAGTAGATCAACCCGACCTATTAAAGTCCTAACTTCTGTTTAAGTTCCGCGAGTTTCGTCTGGGCTACTTTTAAGTGAGGATCTAGGGCATTAGCCACCATGTATTCGTTAAAAGCTTGATGCATTTTGCCCGCACGTTCCTTGAGCATACCCTCTCCTAAATGCCTCATAGCCAGGCTTTCATGATCCATATCGTCCTCGTTATGTCCTATGTGCACTTCGATTACCCCCGTTGTTGTAGGTGAAAAGCTTGTTCACATAACCCATTACCGTCTTCATTCTTGCTACAGGTCATGAGAAGCTTCGTTCCCGCCTTTTCAGCTGCCACCTCATTGGCTGCGATGCAAAATGCCTGACAGTTATTTAATCCCTTTTCCACGAACAATTTACCTAGACTACAGTTGAAGCTGCGGACTTTTAGGGCCTTGGTAGTCGCTTCTGTGACAGTCCAGGCATCCCGTGGTCGTAGAGTCAATATACCCAGTTCAACATACCGTTCAAAGACATGAGGAAACTGAATCCCGGTTTGTTGGGCTACATGCTTGATCATTTCTCCGGTTCTATCCAAAAACGCTTCAGAATCAGCCTCCCTAATTAATAGGCTCATGAACGTTCTTCCCTGGTTTGCTAAAAAGTCGTCGCTAGTTTCTCCCTCCGGGCTAAACAGACTATCTATTGGAAATTCCTTGCTGACCGAAGCGATCAGTTCCTTGGGTAGATCATAGACATAATCCTCGTCGGGGTTTGATTTCAACCGCCGCCCAGGTGCAACCTCAGTACTGGGGTTGCCTTTGACTTTTTGCAACATCTTAAAATCCGAAGTCATACTTAACTCCCCTTCGTTCCCTTAATTATTACACGTCTCACATGTTAGGAATTGCGCTCTTTTAACTGGGCGGCCCGTTCCTCTTTATACTTCTGGGCTAACTGCTCACGAGGTAAAAATGCTAAGTTAATCGCGCCGATAGGACAAACCTTTACACAATCTCCACACCCAGAACACTTGTCTAAATAACGTCCGGCAATCCGATATTCGCTACGATCAGTCTCTCGCCCTTTCCATATCTTCGTGGGACCGCACACGAAGACAACCGATGGGCATACGCTTAAACACTTGTGACAACCCAAAGGGTCTTTGCATAAGTTGTAATCTATGCCAATTTGAGCAATCATTAGACTCCCCCCTTTTTACCAGTTTTTAGCCAAACCAGGCATACTTTGCCTGTCTAGTAGTTCAATTGCTCCACTTGGGCAAGCGGTGACACATAATCCGCACCCAAAACACTGATCCATATCAATATAGGCTTTGCTGGTGTAAACCTCTAAATTAAGCGCCTTAAACTGGCAGCGGCCCAGGCAGCTTTTACATCCTGTGCATTTATCTCGATCTACTTTAGCCACCGTATGGCCTTTTAATAGGAATTTGAAGTCATAGTCAATCCGGTTACGGACCGCGACGCACCCGGGATACTCGCATTGGCAGAGTCCCCCGATGTAAGGCGTACCAAATACATCAACCGTCTGCACGCGCCCCTCTTTATGGTTCATCAAGGCCCATTCTTTGGCCTCCTCTGAGGTAACAAACTCTACCCCACCCCGGTAAGTCTCAGGCCATCGTTCCCATTTATACATTCCGGGTCCGATCCCCATGCATGTAAAGTTCTCATTATCAGGCATACCCCGCTGCACTCGTCGGCAGCCGCAAGTCATTTTAGCTAGGGGATAGGCTATGTCTAGGATCTGCAAATATTCATCTAGCGTGACGACTTGTCCGAAATGCGTTTGATAAGCCTGTTCCAAAGCCTCTCGTTTGATTTCCTCTTCCCATTCTAGATCCCCGCTGATGCGGGCTTTAACTAACTCCGCCACCACGCCAGCGCCCATGCCTGCTGACTGGGGGTCTGCATCAGTGCCTGCAGCTTCATTGCCTTCTTTGCGCACTTTATATAAGCGCCTAGCATAGTTCTCCGGATTAAGGTACCATTTTTCCCCTTCGTTTCCATATTTGTCACATACCCAACACATCAGTAATTCCTCCTTTTAACTAGTACTTCTCCTATGACGTAATTCGGTTACTAGTTTGTCATTGCAATAACTATGCCACTTTTTAGATTGGCTATTGGTCACTGTCCACTCTAAAGTGTTTACTAAATATACACTGAAGCCCGGCCATTGTTTACTAACCTAGCTTCAATTTCACTCGGTTCCCGTTCCTTTAGCTTATAGACTTTGCGTCAAAAAAGCCCATCATGTTTGTCCTAAACATGATGGGCTCTCTACGCATTGAAATTTAATTGATTTCTGGTCTTTTGTCGATTATTGCTATGGTACATCTGGAAACACAGATCAGTTTCCCGTCTTCATCTGTAAGCTTAATATCCCAAACCATCGTGGTCCGCCCTTTGTGGAGGGGCAAACCAACCGCGGTTACAATTCCATCACGTTTGCCCCGGATATGATTGGCATTGATCTCCAACCCGACTGTAAGCTGTTTTGCCGGATCTATTAGGTTATAGGTACCCAAACTCGCTACTGTTTCAGCCAAAGCCACTGAAGCTCCCCCGTGCAGAAGACCAAACGGTTGCCTAGTCGCCTCATTGACGGGCATAGTTGCTACCACCTTATCTGGTCCCAGTTCTACGATTTTTATACCTAGAGCTTCTATCAGGGTGCCTTTTAGACTATTTTCACTCGCCCTTTTATCCATAATTTTCGCCCCCTAAAACATCTAACAATGATGATTTTCTCTTAAAATTTACATTAATAAATTAGACCCAACCACTAGACGGTGGGTTATTCTTTAGAAAAATTCTTTTATGAACTATGTCTATGAATGCTTTGACTTAACTAAACGAGGCAAGTCCCAGAATTCCTTCTTGAGCGGGACTTCATAGGTGATCTTAGTAAATTGCTCTTTATCATAGGTTTGACCCCTTAATAGATCTACTAGAAAACGTTCCCCAGTTATCTTGTTTTCAATAACGACCATACGACTAGGATTACTTTGCGGTCTTTCCAAAATTCAATCCCCTTATCTTTAATAAATTATTGAGTTGCTTAGGTTATTTGTAACCTTGCCTATAGTATACTAGAAATTCAGTCATAATTCCTTCTATATCATATATCTTTTCCAATCTGGAGATAATATATAGGAAGTTAAACTTACCTAGGTGCGAAACGCCACTCAACGATCGTTTTAAGACAAGGAATTTTAGTGGTGATGAGCCCCTGATTACAAATAGTTACTCAGAAAGCGAGGGCATACATGGAAGGTTCTTGGGTATCACTCTTACCTTTTCTCGTTGTAATTCCTATTGCAGTCCTCTCCAAGCAAATTCATCCTGGCTTGTTCATGGGGCTGATTTTTGGGAGTTTCCTGGTTCAGCCCGATCTCTTTGGCGGAGTTAAAACATTACTCTCTTACTTAGTCGACAACCTAGTTAAAACCAACAATATTCGTATCATCATCTTCCTCTACGTTTTTGCTGGATTGATTAGCTTAACCAAGATAACCGGAGGAATTAAAGGGTTTGTCAATCTTGTGGGACGCAAAGTAAAAACAGAGCGAGCTGCGATGTTGCTCATTTGGCTTTCGACAATCGGGACCTTCAATAATCCCAATTTCCGGATCGTGACAATTGCTCCCATTATGAAGCTCTTAAAGCAGAGATTACCGATGTCTTCGTATAAGCTAGGCTTTGTAATTGAAGTAACCTCAAATCCCGTGGTTGTCCTAGTGCCCATAGCGACCGCTTTTGTAGGGTACATGGTGTCCTTAACAGGAACAGCTCTACAATTAGTCGGCATCCATGAAAGTCCCTACAGTATTTATATAAGTAGTATTCCTTTTAATTTTTTCTCTCTTGTCATTATAGGTATAGGCATTTATTATAGTTTCTTTAATAAACCGACAAGCGATGCCCTAGCTCGTGAAAAGGGAGACCTTAATGCTCAACAAGCGGAAGAAGAAGAACTGCAGAAATGTCTTCAAGCTTATGAAAGGGAGACTCCGAGCAAGCCTTGGAACCTCCTTTTGCCTCTTAGCGTTGTCTTAGCGGGGACTCTATATTTAAGTTGGTGGGATGGACATGCCCAGGCAAGTAGCTTTTTCGACGCCTTTATTAAAGTAGACGCCTTAGGTGTCATGTTAGAGGCCTTGTTTATCACGTTGATTCTAGCTCTTTTCTTTTTCCTCGTTCAAGGCTTCAGCATTGAAGAATTAGTAACTCATTTTATCGATGGAGGTAATCAATTAGTCTCCGTCATCCTCATGTTAGCTTTGGTCTGGGCTTTATCCGCGGTCTCTGAAGATTTAGGTTTTTCACACTATATTGCCTCCAATTTGATTGGGTGGATCCCACCAGCCTTTATTGCACCCGTTGTTTTTATATTAGGAAGCATGTTAGCTTATTTTATCGGTTCCTCATGGGGAGCTTGGGGTTTGTTAATGCCCTTGGGGGTAACCCTCGCTCATCAGAGCGGATCTAGTCTAATATTAGTCATCGGAGCTGTGTTTGCCAGTGGCACGTTTGGGGCTTTTGCCTCCCCATTGAGTGATAATACTGTAACTCTCTGTACAATCCTCAATCTTCCAGTGATAGACTATGCTCGCTCAAAGTTAAAACCGTCGTTAATCGCAGCTGGAATAACAACGGTTTTATATGTGGTAGCCTCGCTATTGATTTGATGTAATACAAGTTTCCTGTATATTAGTCTGGTAACTTAGTGAGAGCTTTTTTGTTGCAGACAATTACCAAAATATCCCTTTCACCAACGACGGCGTCCGCCCCTGGTGCAATTACAATCTGATCAACACTTTTTTTGATCGCCACAACATTTATGCCATAAACTGCCCTTAGATTTAATTCTCCAAGGGTTTTATTTACAAACCGAGATGACGCAATTATCTCAAAAATGCTGTAATCTAATGACAACTCAATAAAATCCATAACATTCGATCTAACTAGGTTATTAGCCAGTCGAATCCCCATATCTTGTTCCGGGTAAATAATTTTATCTGCCCCAATTTTCTCCAGTACTTTCCCATGCAGGCCGGATTGAGCCTTAGCAACAACATAGGGAATTCCCATTTCTTTAAGCATCAAAGTGATCAGGATATTTGCTTCTAGATCATCTCCGATCGCAACTATGGCTACATCAAAATTTCGCACACCTAAAGCCCGCAGCGTATCCTCATCTCGCGCATCGGCCTGTACCGCTTGTGTCACATTCTGCATTATGACTTGAACAGCATGTTCGTTCTTATCCATCGCTAAGACATCATGGCCTAAGGTACTGAGGGTTTTGGCAACACTCGTTCCGAAGCGTCCTAATCCGATAACCACAAATTGTTTACGCACTAATTCTCCTCCTAACCAATCATAATTCGTTCATCCGGATATTTAATGTGGCCTACTTGTTTATTTCTTTTCTGAGAAAGTACAAATGCCAAGGTTAGCGGTCCTACACGCCCTATAAACATCGTTAAAATGATGGCAATTTTACCAACAACAGAAAGAGTTGGCGTGAGTCCTAAGGAAAGGCCTACTGTCCCAAAGGCGGACGTTACTTCGAAAAGCACGGACAATAAATCTACCCTTTCTGTATGTGAAAGTATCGAGATCATTAAGAAGATCAAAAATGCGGCTGAAGTCGTAATTGCCCAAGCTTTCTGAATAACATCCTTAGGTACCGTCCGTCCCTCTAAGACTACATGAGGTTCGCTACGATAGGTACTCAATACAGATAAAATTATCGCTATAAACGTCGTTGTTTTAATCCCTCCACCCGTTGACCCGGAGGAAGCGCCAATAAACATAAGTACAATCATAGAAAGTAGCGTTGTGTCATACATACCCGCTATATTGATCGTATTAAATCCTGCAGTCCGGGAAGAAACCGATTGAAAGAAGGCAGCCAAAACCTTTGTCCCTATAGGGAGAGGCCCTAAAGTCCTCGGATTTGCAAATTCCATAATAAAAATAAACACTGCCCCAAACAAGATCAGAGCTCCGGAAACCTGGAGTACTATTTTAGTATGAAGTCTAAACTTTTTACCAGATGACAGTAGATCCGCCAAAACAATAAAGCCCAGTCCCCCGCAAATAATTAAAAGCATCATGGTAATATTAATGACGGGATCTCCGACGAAAGCAGTAAGACTAGAAAAATTACCAAAAAGATCAAAACCCGCGTTATTAAAAGCCGAAATAGAATGGAAGACCCCATAATAAAGCGCTTTACTCCAACCAAAATCGGTGTGCCAGCGCAAGGTGAGAATGAGTGCACCCAGCGCTTCAATAGCAAAGGAAATCTGCAAGATCGACTTAGTCAATCGAACGATACCTTCGACTGAAACCTGGTTCAGCGCCTCTTGCAACAATAATCGTTCCTTATGGGTAATTCTTTTTCCTAAAATCATGGCAAACATCGTGGCAAAGGTCATAAAGCCGAGTCCACCCACTTGAATCAACAAAAGAATAACCCATTCTCCAAAGTGCGTAAATGTCGTCGCTGTATCCACAACCACTAACCCTGTGACACAAACTGCCGAGGTTGCTGTAAAGACGGCATTCAAAAAAGGTAGTCCCACTCCATCTTGAGTCGATTCAGGTAAGGTTAGTAATAAAGCCCCAAACAAAATAACTCCAGCGAATCCCATAACTAGAACTCGAGATGGTGTCATTACTTTTCCTAATATATTCAATCCCTTTTTCCTCCAAGGCTTTCTTTTGGCAGCTCATTGTTACTTTAAGCAATCGCTTTCTAATTCTTTACTTCCTCTTTTGTATTTAATGGACAGGCTAAACTAAATAATTATATCACAACTCAATGCTAGATATAATATATAGACAGAAAAATATGCTGCTTAATTAATGTATCCAAAAAAAGTATCTATTAGCTATATCTTTCTATTAACGATCATAACAACGTGTCCCTTGACCACTATGTCAAGCATTAGTATAATAACGTCGCAATAGACCACATGGTCAATCGATTGATCTTCTAGTAAATTTATGGAAATATTCTATTTCTGGATTTTAACTACTAGACATAGTAGAATACAATAAAGTGGGGTGGTTATCATAGTCATGAGTATTCTAGTCGGAATCGTCCCTATAGTTCTTTTCTTTTTGATCATCGTAAGTGTCATAGGCGTTAGAAAAGGGCGAGAGGAATCTTTGGAAAGGGGTAATGAAATGATTAAAACTGTCTATGTATACTTGATTCTGTTTGCCACGTTAATGATGACGATTGGCGGGACTGTCGCTGCATTTATGGCTGTGGCAGACATTGTTTCTCCGCCTTCTTATTCCCAAAGTTTTGAACAATATAAGTTACAGCCTCAATATAAAGGTGAACCCCCTTATACCAACCCCACACAAACCCAAACTTTAAGCGATGCGGAACTTAAGAGTCGATATGATCAAATGATCATCGGCGAAAAATCCAATACTAAGCAGAGAGCCGTTAACAGCCTGATCAAGAGCTTTGGTTGGATCGTTATTCCCTTCCCAATATTTCTGTACTTTCAAAGCAGGATGAATAAGCACCCCGTTCAATGATATTATTCCGTATATTAACATGATCCCGTTGAAATTATTTCAACGGGATTTTTTAGTTTCGTTGACGTATAATTTACACAGGGACACGTCTAAAGGGTGTAAGGTAGGTGATGGGGTATTTGCAAAGATGATGAATTGATTAGAAGCATCCTTAACGGAGATGGTGAACGGTATGAAGATATCGTGGAACGCTATCAGGCAGGTTTATTCCGAACCACTTTTTACTATACCCAAAATATTGAAGACGCTCGGGACATCACGCAAGAAATTTTCATCAAAGCCTACAATGGCCTCGCAAGCTTCAAAAACGATTCCACTTTTTCCACTTGGCTCTACCGAATTGCTGTCAACCATTGCCTTGATTGGTGCCGAAAGAAGAAGCCACTTCTTGAAGAAAGTACTTGCTTTTATAATCTCTGTGATGAAAAAGAAAGCCCCGAAGATTTGTTTATCCGACAAGAAGTATCATCTGAAGTACTTGCAGCCGTCAGTAACCTGCCGGCGATCTACAGCACTGTCCTCATTCTATATTACTTTGAAGATTTCAGTCCCCAACAGATCGCTGACATAATAGACACTCCCAAAAGAACGATCGAAACTAGATTATTCCGAGGGCGCAGCATGCTTAAAGACAGACTAAATCCTTTAATGTCGGGAGGTGAATGCCATGACTTGTTATCGAAGTCGGGACAACTGGCATAGCTACGTTAGAAACAGTTTGAAAGAGGCAGAAATAGTAGATGTTTCCGCTCATCTAACGCATTGCCCTGAATGCCGGCATATTGTTTCAGTCATCCAGGAAACCGCTAGTAGCTTAACAAAAAATCGGATAATCCTCAGCCCCCCTGCAGAAATCAAACTAAATGTAATGCTGGCTATCGATAAAAACAGATATAAGAAGGTAAGTTCTTCCCACCTTTTTGAGTTAAAAAATTGGGGTTTAAGCATGGTGGCAGGGGGACTTCTCCTTTTAGCTCTCAACTTAACTTCCTTGGCTCCCAATTTCGAGAGCGGTCAAGTTGCGGAATTAAATAGCCTCATTGGCAAACAAATAGTTCACCCCTTCGACAAAATGAGGCAAGCAGCTGACACTGTAATTATAAAGATTGAGACGATCTCACTATATCCCCAAAACTAAGCAAGAAGAAAAAGGAGGCAAACCCATGAATTGTAAATATCATTCCACTAAAGAAGCCCAATCCATCTGTGAGAAATGCAAACAACCGATTTGTCCGGATTGTACGATCAAAATTGACGACAAAGCCGTCTGCCGTCAATGTGTTCAACAAAATCTCTTGACACAACAACCTATCCCACATAAAAGATCATTCTCAGAGAAATTTCTGTTTTTTTGCTTCAGCCTAATCCCCGGTGCCGCACACATGAATATGGGTCTTTTCCGCCGTGGTCTGCAGCTGATGATCATCGTATTTGGTGGAGTGTCCTTGATCAGTTTTATCGGTTTGGATTTTTTGATTCCTTTAGTATTAATACCCGCTTGGTTTTTTAGCTTCTTTGAAAGCTACCATTTAAGAAGACAACAGGAAAAAGGCCAAGCCATAAGTGATGACGATCTCTTTGACCGCCAATTATTCGATTATACTCCACTGCTGAAAAATAGCCGTTTAATCGGCTCCACAATTGTTGTCGTTGGTGTTTTCAGCCTCATGCAACAGCTGGAACGATATTCATTTTTTAATCGCATATTCGGAGATTGGACTTTCTTGATTAGGAACAGCTTAATACCCCTCTGTTTGATTCTAGGCGGTATTTACCTGATTGCAAAAGCGAAGCAACCGACAAAAACAATATCAGACACCTCTGAAAAGCAATAATGGAAAACTTCAAATTACCTACGAAGATCTCAACTTAACCCGTTCCACTGAAGTAAAGCACTGTTTTATAGTAGGGGGAGTATAGTATGTACGTAGATGGTAATTATTTCCTTGCTCTTTACTGAATACTTCTTCTACTACGACAAATAATACACAACGGAGGTGTGTTTTTAATGTTTGACGATAAAGTTTTAACTTGTCGGGACTGTGGTCAAGAATTTGTTTTCTCGGCTTCCGAACAGGAATTCTACGCCGAGAAAGGGTTCACCAACGAACCCGGACGGTGCCCCCAATGCCGGGCCGCTAAAAAGGCACAATCGGGTGGCAGCTATAACAATAACCGCCAAGAACGCGAAATGTTTCCCGCCACCTGCGCTACTTGCGGAAAAGAAACGACAGTACCTTTCCGGCCATCCGGTGAAAAGCCTGTGTATTGTCGTGAGTGCTTTCACCCCGCTCCACGCAACAATTGGTAGACGTTCATAGCATAGTGACTGAAATAGAAAAATAGCCCCAAAAAAATCACCAGAAACCAATGGTTTTTGGTGATTTTTATTTCACGTAGTTTTAGTTAAATAAGCTGACATAGTCTTCATAGCCCCGGGTTACGAGGTCCTCTTTGGGAATAAAACGTAGGGCCGCGGAATTGATACAATAACGCAAACCTGGGGGTGTGGGCCCGTCATTAAAAACATGTCCGAGGTGGGCTTCCGTCTTAATACTGATAACTTCAGTTCTCTGCATTAAATGGCTCAAATCCTTCTTTTCCACAACCGCCTTTGGCTGAAGTGGTTTAGTAAAACTAGGCCACCCACACCCAGAATCAAATTTATCTTGGGAACTAAAAAGAGGCTCTCCTGATATTACATCAACATAAATGCCCAACTTTTTATTATCCCAGTATTCATTCTTAAAGGCCGGTTCTGTCCCCTTATTCTGTGTCACCTCATATTGAAGCTTAGTCAAGATAAAATATGGCGGTTTGATAAGACTTTCCCCGATCAAAGAACTGTCCCTCAGAGTTTGTCGGATCAATTTGCTGCCAATAAATCCCCAGTAGTTTCTCATACGGAAATATTACCGGATCAAACGTAATTTGTACGGCCTCATAATGCCCGGTCTCTTTAGAACAAACGTCCTCATAGGTGGGATTAACCAAAGTGCCCCCGGTATAACCAGACACCACTTTAAGAATACCTAGCATTTCCTCAAAGGGTTTCACCATGCACCAGAAGCACCCTCCGGCAAAGGTAGCAAGTTGGGATTCTTTACTATCCATAGTTTCTCATCCATTCCCTCCCAATATGATGGGCTAACCATTCTAATATGCCATGTATCCACCTTTTTCATCCAATCGTGAGTCTCCCACTTCCACTTTTCGCTATATACCCAATTGAAACATGCGACGCGTCGCAGAAGGGTTTATTGCGTGATTTTCCACACCTGCAAAGCGTGACTTGATTTCTCACCGCGTACAAAGAACCGTCACACGATTCGATGGAGATCCCTCCTTTTACCCAAATTGGACCGCTAACCTTTTTGGCGGGATCTTCAATGATTCCAATAGAGGGCTCATAGGGTGGTTCTATAGCCTCACCTGTCTTCTTATCCCAAGCAATCAGTCTCCCCGCTGGACAATCCCAAGCTCCCTGGATAGCGCTTGCACGAAATTCAGGATTATCGGACTCTTCTGTAAGATCCCAAACTCCGCCTTCTTTTCGATGACAAAATCGGGCCAAGGCACACAGTTCTTGCGCATCCGTCAGGATAAGATCTGGACCCTTTATTACTTCACAATTATCGAGATAGTCTCCTTGACTAGCCGTTTCATTGCCATCATATCGGATTTTCTGGTGAGTTCCGTCGCAGTATGGGCTGTTAGCGGATTCGCCACAGCTGCAAAGTGCATACTGCTCCTTCATTGAAAAACAATCGTCTTCTTGCCATTGCACAGCGCGTCCATATTCATTTACAAGGATAGTTTGCTTTGTCATAGGGACACTACCCGACACTAAATATGGACCATCTTTAACAATTTTTATCTTCGGGGAATCTTTATCTTTGGGCATAATTATTTCCTCCCATCTTACATTTATTATACACCTTAATCTAAAAAAATTTTTCTATATTTTTTTTGACACTAATAAAGGAAAAACTCAGTGAAGGGCGAAACCTTTAATAAACGATCCGATAGATCAATAAGAGTATCCCAATCTATAACAGCATCAAATTTACAATCCCGATAATTTTCAACCGTAACAAAATATATTGAATGAGGATAGATAAGGAGCGAATTTGATGCGGCAGGTCAATGTGCACTATCTTAATGAGGGAGATACTCTTGCACACCCAGTAATAGATGCTTCTGGTCGCATATTGTTAGTTGCAGGAGTTAAGTTGTCTAATTTATATATCCAAAGACTACAATCCTTAGGATTCAATATGGTATTTATAGAGGATGACCGATTAGATGATGTCATTATTCATTCAGCAATTACCCCTAGGACCAGAGAATCTGCTTATCAAACAGTAAAGTCAGTGAGAAGTTGCATTGAAAGTAATCGTTTAATTCGTACGAATAATATGCGTGATCTTGTTCTACGGATGATTTCTGATTTATTAAGTCTTGAGGGACTTTTAGGTTATATCTCTGATGTTCAAGGATTTGATGATTACACGTTCCATCATTCTGTCAATACCACTATATTGGCCTTATTTTTGGGTGTAGCCAATAAATATAACGAAACGCAACTATTAGAGCTTGGAATGGGTGTTCTTATGCATGATATTGGAAAGGTCAAAATTCCTAGCGAAACGCTGAACAAAAAAGGGAGTCTTTCCACGGAAGAATTCAACATAATCAAACAACATCCTCTTGATGGATATGAAATATTGAGGCAAACTGATGACTTTGGATTAATCTCGGCTCATGTAGCTCTTCAACATCACGAGAGATGGGATGGGAGCGGTTATCCTAGGGGGTTAAAGGGAACGGCCATACATGAGTATGGTAAAATCGCCGCGATTGTCGATGTCTATGAGGCTCTAACTAGTAAGCGGGTTTATCGCGATGCAATTCAGCCCTATCAAGCATATGAATACATCATGGCTCATTCGAAAATTTTCTTCGACCCAACGCTACTGAACATCTTTTCTCAATATATTGCAATTTATCCAGATGGCTCTGGTGTTTGCCTCAGTAATGGCGAACGTGGAAATGTGGTTAAACAAAACTCGGGCTATCCGGGCCGCCCAAATGTCAGGATGTTTTTTCAGGGGGATGAACGCCTTCTTTCACCCGTTAATTATAATCTTGCTGAAAGTCCATCCTTACTGATCGTTGAGACAGAAAATAAGTAACATACATTTTTATTTAAGCATCATCATTTATCAAATCCTTCAGGATGATGCCGCTGCCAGTTCCAAGCTGTTTTTATGATCTGCTCCAAGCTATTAAATTGCGGTTTCCACCCTAACTCAACATGGGCCTTTTCTGATGAAGCAATCAAAGCGGCAGGATCGCCCGCTCGACGAGAAATGACTTGAATTGGGATCGAATGCCCTGTAATCTCCCTTGCTTTGTCGACAACTTGCCGGACCGAAAATCCCTCTCCATTGCCGAGATTGTATACAACACTCTCTTGTGTTTTTCTGAGTTTCTGTAAAGAAAGCCAATGTGCCGTTGCTAGATCTGTTACATGAATGTAGTCGCGGACACAAGTTCCATCAGGAGTAGGATAATCATCTCCAAAAATCGCCAGAGATTCTCGCTGTCCCAATGCCACTTGTAAGATAATTGGAATCAGATGACTTTCCGGACGGTGGTCTTCCCCGATATGCCCATCCAGATGTGCCCCTGCAGCATTAAAATAGCGTAGCGCGACTGAGGAAATTCCATACGCTTGATCACACCATTGCAACATATTTTCTATGGCTAGTTTCGTCTCTCCATAGGGGTTTGTCGGTTCTGTAGGATCCGTTTCCCGGATTGGAATTTGCTTAGGCTCTCCATAAGTCGCCGCCGTCGACGAGAATACAATCTTTTTTACTCCGTGTTTCTCCATACCCACCAGCAATCTTTGTGCAGTAATGAGATTGTTATCATAATATTTAAGTGGTTTTTGAACACTTTCCCCGACTAAGGAATCAGCCGCAAAATGGATAACTGCTTCGATGTCGTGCCTAGAAAATACTCTATCAAGTATTTCCGCCTCTCGGATATCCCCTTGATAGAATGTCTTTGCTAGCACAGCGTCACGATGCCCTTTTTGCAGGTTGTCTAACACGATTACCTCTTCACCTTTGTCCATTAATTTGGCCACAGTATGACTACCAATATATCCTGCACCCCCCGTAACTAAAATCGCCATATTCTTTTACCTCCCCAATATTTCATAGACTCCGTCCCCACTTTCGTCTACATTGTGATTTATCCACATCAAGACACCCACTTTTAGAAAAGTGGGTGTCAGTTCTACCTAGGACACTATTTGATCCTGCGTAATTTAGTCTGTCCCTTTGATTTGGATAAAGGATAAACCTCGGGTACTTTAAACGCTTTGCTCTTCTGTGATTTGGTGCGACGGCTTCCTGACCAATAACCAAATAAAAATATAATTCCTAAGGCCATAATACTCGTTAGATAGCCCATCTGCACTCACCCTTCTCAGTTAATAACTTAAACTGTTGATATTACTATAATTATTCCACTGTCTCTTATATTTGTAAAAACTTTATAGCCCTATTTCTTCATCATTCGATAAAATCTTCAGAATCCCTCCCACTCTCATAAAAAAAAACATTTAGTGGCCCATAAAGAAGGCTGGACGCAATGCTTCCAGCCTCATTTTCTATACTTATCTTCGACTCAATCCGAGTTTATTTGTTTTCTTTCTTTTTTCAGGTTCGTATCCCTGCGCTAGTGCTTCGTCATAATAATCAAAAACTTTATCTTGTAGGTTAGCTACGCAATCTGGACAAACGCAGTAACATACTTTTTCCGCTTGCCCCTCCTCCTCAGTGGGAGCATTAGAACAAAAAGCGAACACGTCCGTCGTCTTACCACATATTTCACAGGTTTCACAAGGTACCTCAGGACTAAGGTTTTTCTCAATATGCTCAGCGCAACTAGTACAGGTGCAATAACAGACCTTTTTATCTCCTTCCTCTGTTTGCTTAGTTTTACAGAAGGAGAAAACATTTTCAGTTGTACCACAATAAATACATTCTGCACATGAAATTTCGTTGTTTTTATCCATAGAAATTAACCTCCTTGAATTTTAGATGATTATTTTAAGCTGAGTTTGAACTATCATATCATGAAAAAATATCTTTATTATATTCGCGCATCACCACTAATTTCCCTTCAATCTGTGAATAGATTGAAAATTGTTTTAACGTGCTCTAAGATTCAAAGATATTTCCCTTAGCAGTGCGAAGGAGTGATCTATACTCATTGTTCCATCCGTATTAATAAGGCAGCAACGCGATGGGGCTAACCAAGATCGGTCAAATAATATATCGTCATCCAGCCCATGTTTATTAATAAACTTCCATAATTGAAGCAGACGATCTGTAAGTGAATCGGCAGTCTCTGTACTTAATTCACTCGTCAAAGTAGGAATAATACCCCAGGCTATAATGCCCCCACGTCGTAAAAAATCCACTAAACGCTGCAGACGATTCTACAGACAAGGCAAAGTGCTCTGGAAAGACACTTTGCTCCAAATATTCATCAATTTCCTGAGCAAAGCGTTCGTGTGAGAAAAGGAGGCTTTTTTTAGCTTCGTCAACAATAATTCCTGGAAAATGTTCGGCAAATTGAGCATACATATCTTCCTTGAATCGAAAGTGAGGTAATTGTGGCCAGAAAGGAATATCTAAACCGAGTGCCAACTTTTGAGCATCTGGTAAATTTGTATGTGGTAAGATCCCCATCGCGGTAGTTAAAGCTTGACCTGGAAGCACTGATTTTGCTCCTTTCTCCAGCTATCTGAATAGTTTCTTAACTTCTATTTCAAATTATACCAAACTCTCATTATACTTTTTGTGATTTGGCACACACAAAAACTATAGTTTTAGAATAAGTTTTGCTTCACTATTCTTTTTTAACCATGGCATGGCCACCAAATTCATTACGTAGGGCTGCAACAACTTTGCCTGCAAACGTGTCATTTTGCCTGGAACGCAAGCGTGCCGCATAAGATACAGCAATTGCCTCGAACGGAACCCCAACCTTCCAGGCCTCTTCGATCGCCCAGCTCCCAGTACTTCCACCGCCGACTTCGCCCATAATCTGACTAAGATCTGTATCTTTCGCAAAGGCTCGATCAGCCAAGTCCATTAAATATCCACTAACAATGCTGCCTTTTGTCCATAATTGAGCAATTTCTTGAAGATCCAAATCATAAGGCGCGGCGTCTAAAAGTTCAAATCCTTCCCCGATAGCTTGCAACATACCGTACTCAATGGCATTATGCACCATTTTAGTATAATGCCCCGCCCCGCTGGGTCCCACATACGTACACTCCCCCCGACCCTGGGATAGTGCTTGAAAAAGGGGTTTTGCTTGATTATAAGCTTCTTGGTCCCCACCGACCATCAGGCAAAGACCAGCCTTTGCACCTTCAGTCCCCCCACTGGAACCAGAATCTAAGTAACTAATCCCTAACTCAGCCAACCGTTTAGACCGGCGAATGGAGTCTTTGTAAAAGGAATTCCCTCCATCGATGATGATATCCCCGGGGCTGAGAAATTGGCTCAGGCCATTTTCTCCAAATAATACTTCTTCAATGGGATCTCCCGCTGGAACCATTAGCCAAATCACACGAGGAGCTTCCAAGGAGTCTACTAATTCCTTTAACGTGCGACATCCTTTTGCCCCTAGTTTAGACAGTTCATTTACTTGCTCCTGAAATACATCAAAAACCGCAACCTTTTTTCCCTTGGACAGGACATTTTCTACAGCTAATCCACCCATTTTGCCTAGTCCGATCATTCCGTATGTATAATCTTTCATGTCATTCACCCTTCGCTTTAAATTTCTTCCACCTGCTTGGACCATTCCCAGTCTGATGTCATTGAGGCTCACCCTTTTGTGCAAATTCCTGAAGTTTTAGGTAAGCACTGTCTGCTAAAATGGCGAGTTCTTGAAAAAGAATATACCCCTCTTGGTAACGAGCAGTACTCGCCTCATCCGGCCGTTCTACATGAGCAAGTGGAACAAGCATGGCACATTCCTCTAAGGAGTTGACCTGTCCTAAAGCATACCAAGCCAAGCACCCCCTAAGGCCGACCCCTGAGTGTGTTCAAGCACTCCTAAAGGCTTACCGAGCACATCCGTCAAAATCTTAATCCAGACCTCAGATTTTGTAAAACCCCCAGTCGCTCGGATTTCCGAGACTGGTCCCGTTAAATCCGCAAGCAATTTGACGACCGAATTAAGCTGATAACAGATGCCCTCAAGGACTGCCCGCACCAGATGATTACGGCTATGACTTAGCTTCAGTCCCCAGAAACTTCCGGATAAATCCTCGCGCCAGAACGGTGCCCTTTCTCCTGAAAGATAAGGCAGGCAAAAAAGACCATCTGAACCTGGTGCAATTTTTTTGACCCCTTGGTTCATCAATTCATAGAAATTGTGAATGAGCTCACTTTCGGGAACAAGTTCTCCCGAAGTTTCTCCCCGCTCTAACAAAATCCCCTGCAACCAGCTCAAAAGGATTCCTCCGTTATTAATGGGCCCTCCAACAATATAATGACTCTCATCCACATGATAGCAAAAGAGGCGACCGTGAGGATCTAACTTCGGTTTGTTAACCATCCCCCTGACAGCCCCACTCGTCCCAATGGAGATAGCTAAGGAACCCGGATAAACTGCCCCTACCCCTAAATTAGCCAAGGCTCCATCGCTAGCCCCAGCGACAATCCGAAGGTTTTCGCCTAGTCCTAAATCTTGGGCCAATCCGGGTCTAATACATCCAAGGATAGCTGTCGTTTTTACCAGCCTAGGCAATTGCTCCCGGGTCACCCCACACCAGTCCATGGCTTCCTGATCCCAATCCCGAGTCAAAAGATTATAGAGCCCGGTTGCCGAGGCAAGAGATTCATCGATCACCCACTCGCCCAACAAATCAAACAGAATCAAGGATTTTAGATCCGCCCAGAGTTTTGCCTTCCTAAATATCTCCAACTCATTTTTTCTAAACCATGCCAGTTTGATCAATGGCGACATTGCGTGGACCGGAGTTCCAGTTTTTTGATACAAGTAATCCCCTTGCATGCTAGAACGCAATTGACCAGCTTCGCCCTCAGCCCGCTGATCAGCCCAAGTCACAAGATGGGTTATGGGCTGATTAAACTCATCGATTGCCACTAAGGAATGCATCGCTGTACTCAGAACAATGACATTTGGACGATTCGCTAATCCAGACAATACCTGTTGAATTGCCTGATGAAAAGCTTCCAAGAGCCGCTTTGGGTTCTGTTCTACAAAACCTGGTTGGGTCTGAATCAAAGGATAGCTTTTGCTTGCTTCGCGAACCAGTTCTATTTCTCCGTTAAAAATAGTTACTTTGACGCTAGACGTGCCTACGTCAACACTTAGAATCCATTCCCGCTCCTTCACCGATCCCCCACCTTGCTAATATCATATAAAAAACATACTTTCAATTGTGTTTTGGAATTTATCTTTAATTGAACGAATTCACTTTCTTTTTCTGCCCAAATTTGCCAAACCACAGCAACTCATATTCTATCACTATAATGGATATAACCCAATACACAATGAATTATGAATAATAATCACACAACTAGCTTTGTCTCTAATTGACACTATGAACCAAAAAATGCTGCACCCTTGACGTTCGTCCGGTGGAGCATTTAAAAACTATCCTTCTAAATTTCCAAATCCAACTATAACGGGTCATTCCGAAACTTTAACCAGATAGAATTTTGATTTAGAAATATCCTTTATTTCCTGAGTTTCAACTTGCCGAGCAACCAATTCAAGTTCTTCATGATGTTGCTTTGCAAATACTTCCAAGCGATCGAATCGAGCATCGTGGTCTTCCAACTTTTTATTGATAGACTCAAATTGAGCATCGTGGTCTTCCAACTTTTTATTGATAGACTCAAATTGAACATCGTGGTCTTCCAACTTTTTGAAGACTTTCCCAAATTGATTTTGAATTTCCCCAAAATGTTTAATTACCAATTCCTGAAATTTATCTTGTTCACCAAGCTTCTTAATGACTATATCCTGAAATTTATTATTCTCCAATTTCTATCCTCCCTTGTAAGATAAGTATAGGGTTAAGGTTTAAAAACCAACCCGAACGTTCTTTGACAACTTACACCTTATTGTTCAGATGAATTAGTTGACACGCTGGACCTCTATCACTAAACATCGTGTTATGATCATTCTTGTCAGAGAGATAGATGTGTGTGCCTCCTGGATCCCTCTTCTGAGGTTTTATCCGTGAATTAGCGTGTCACTCC
>Ga0209587_1000043_pt1 | contig 56462 bp, 51 predicted proteins | sample NGEPerD_2_FD_184512 | JGI IMG/M metagenome (GOLD analysis project Ga0209587, IMG submission 184512) | Arctic peat soil microbial communities from the Barrow Environmental Observatory site, Barrow, Alaska, USA - NGEE PermafrostL1-D... | ecosystem: Environmental > Terrestrial > Soil > Wetlands >...
GGCCAGCTCCGCCGCAACACCGACCGGTTCAGCACGCAACGACTCGGACAGATCGCCCTCGCCGTCGCCCTCATCCTGACCGTGAAACTCATCAAATGGGCCAAACGATGGACCGACTAAACCCGCCTATCCGCGCGCGCTCTAAGCTTGCGATTCAACCTTGGCCGACTTGTGCTTGGCCTCACCCCCGATTCGCCGAGGCGAGCCCGTCGATGGCGGCGCTGGTCGACTTCCGTGCCGGTTTGTTCCGTTGCCTGACCGGCTGGGCAGACGCGACGTTCGAGCTGTACAACCAAGCTCCGTCTCATCCACGCCCAATGTCAACGCCGACACGTCTGCGACGGCACGGGCATAGCACTCTTCGTCACGAGCCCTCAGCGATGCGCGCCGACGATGCGAAGCGCCACCTCGCAGTAGTAGTCGGCGATCTCCTCGGGACTCCACTCGCCCTCGTCGCGGTACCAACGGGCGACGTCGACGCCTAGGGACAGCAGGGCCAACGCCGCCATCCGTGGGTTGGAGGTGCGGAAGGCACCGGAGGCGACGCCGGTCCCAACGACCGTGCGCATCTCCGCTTGAATCGCGTGCCGGATGCCGACGATCTCACTCAGGTGCTCCGGGCTAAGGGCGGCGAGCTCGTAGTTGACGATGCGCGCGCTGGTGTGGCCGCGCGCATGGTGGATCGTGAACCCGCGGACCACGGCCAGAAGCTGTTCTACCGGGTCGTTCGAGTTGGCGACCGCATCCTTGACGAGCCGCAAAGTGCGTTCGTGACCGGTCCGCGAGATGAGGTAGAGCAGGTCCTCCTTGGACTTGTGGTGGACGTAGAGCGCCGCCGGGCTCATCCCCGCCGCTGAGGCGATGTCCCGGGTCGTGGCCCCGCGGAAACCCTTGGAGGCGAACGACTCCACCGCAGCCGCGACCAACCGGCTGCGCGCGTTGGTGGCATCCGTGATCTCACTCAAAGGGATCCTTCACGAGCAGGTGTTGACGGGAATGGCGGACGTGAGCAATGCTAAGCAACCGCTTAGCATTAAGCAAGCGCTTAGTCATGCACAGCCGCTCGGAGCAACGGAAGGAACCACCCCCATGCCCGAAGCAGTCATCGTCTCCACCGCCCGCTCGCCCATCGGCCGTGCCTTCAAGGGCTCCCTAAAGGACATCCGGCCCGACGACCTGACAGTGCAGATGGTCCGGGCCGCGCTGGGCAAGATCCCAGAGCTCGACGTCGCCGACATCGAAGACCTGGTCCTGGGCTGCGGTCAACCAGGGGGTGAGTCCGGTTTCAACTTGGGCCGCGTCGTCGCCGTGCTCGCCGGAATGGACCACGTGCCCGGCACCACGATCAACCGCTACTGCTCCTCGAGCCTGCAGTCCACCCGGATGGCCATGCACGCGATCAGGGCTGGGGAGGGCGACGTCTTTATCTCCGCGGGAGTGGAGACGGTCAGCCGGTACGTCAAGGGCAACAGTGACGGCCTTCCCGACACCAAGAACCCGGTGTTCGACCAGCCGAGGACTCGCACCGAGGAGCTCGCGGCTGGCGGCCAGACCTGGACCGACCCGCGCCAGAAAGGCCACCTTCCCGACGCCTACATCGCGATGGGGCAGACCGCCGAGAACGTCGCGCAGCTGCGGGGCATCAGCCGCCAGGAGCAGGACGAGTTCGGCGTCCGCAGCCAGAACCTCGCCGAGAAAGCGATCGCCAACGGCTTCTGGGAGCGTGAGATCACCCCGGTCACGCTGCCCGACGGCACGGTGGTCACCAAGGACGACGGCCCGCGCGCCGGCGTGACCCTGGAGAAGGTCGCCCAGCTCGCACCGGTATTCCGGCCCGATGGAACCGTGACCGCCGGCAACTGCTGCCCCCTGAACGACGGAGCCGCCGCGGTGGTGGTCATGTCCGAGACCAGGGCCGCCGAGCTCGGGCTAACCCCGCTGGCCCGGATCGTGTCGACCGGCGTCACTGCCGTCTCGCCGGAGATCATGGGCCTCGGTCCGGTCGGGGCATCCAGGCAGGCCTTGGCGCGTGCGGGTATGACCATCGACGACATCGACCTGGTCGAGATGAACGAGGCGTTCGCCTCGCAGGTCATCCCCTCGGCGCGCGACCTTGGCATCGACTTCGAGAGGCTCAACGTCAACGGCGGTGCGATCGCGATCGGTCACCCCTTCGGTATGACCGGTGCCCGGATCACGACCACCCTCATCAACTCCATGCAGTTCCACGACAAGCAGTTCGGTCTGGAGACCATGTGTGTCGGCGGCGGCCAGGGCATGGCCATGATTCTGGAGAGGCTCTCCTGATGAGCAACAGGTTCGAGGGCAAGATCGCCGTGGTGACCGGAGCGAGCCGGGGTATCGGCCTCGGCATCGCCGAACGGCTGGTCGCAGACGGCGCGAAAGTCTGCATCACCGCCCGCAAGCAGGAGCCGCTGGACGAGGCTGTCACTGCGCTGGGTGGTCCTGAGCACGCGATCGCGATCGCCGGCAAAGCCGACGACATCGAGCATCAGGGCGATGCCATCAGGGCGACCATCGAGGCGTTCGGCAGCGTCGACCTGCTGGTGAACAACGCCGGCATCAACCCGGTCTACGGCCCGCTGGTCGACCTCGACCTCCACGCAGCCCGCAAGATCGTCGAGGTCAACTGCCTGGCGGCCCTGTCCTGGGTGCAACAGGCCCATCGTGCCTGGATGGGTGAGCACGGCGGCTCGATTGTCAACGTGTCGTCGGTGGCCGGTCTGAAGCCCGCGCCCGGCATCGGCTTCTACGGAGCGAGCAAGGCCATGCTCTCCCACATCACGCAGGAGCTCGCGGTCGAGCTCGGCCCCGGCATCCGCGTCAACGCGGTGGCACCCGCCGTGGTGAAGACGAGGTTCGCCACCGCCCTTTACGAAGGGCGTGAGAACGAGGTCGCCGCGACATACCCGCTCAAGCGGCTCGGCCGCCCGGCGGACATCGGCAGTGTCGTGGCCTTCCTGCTCTCCGAGGACGCCGCCTGGGTCACCGGGCAGATCATCATCATCGACGGCGGCGTCACACTCACGGGAGGTGTGTGACATGGACGTGAAGGGCAAGGGCGTCGTCGTCACCGGTGCCGGACACGGGATCGGCCGTGCCATCGCGATCCGGATGGCCACGGAGGGCGCCCGTGTCGTGGTCAACGACCTCGACGCAGAAGCAGCCACCGCGGTCGCGCAGGAGATCGGCGGCCACCCGGTTCCCGGCGACGCCGCCACCGAGGCTGGTGTGAGCGCACTTCTCGACGCCGGACGCGACCACCTCGGCGGCATCGACATCTACTTCGCCAACGCCGGCATCGACCTAGGCAAAGGCCTGGACACGCCTGCCGACGACTGGGCCAGAGCACTCGAGGTGAACGTGATGGCGCACGTTCGCGCCGCCCAGCAGCTCGTGCCCACCTGGCTGGAGGAAGGCGGCGGCCGGTTCGTGGTCACCGCGTCGGCGGCTGGTCTGCTCACGATGCTCGGCGGTGCGCCGTACTCGGTCAGCAAACACGGCGCCGTCGCGTTCGCCGAGTGGCTCTCGGCCACCTACGGCCACCGGGGGATCACGGTGCAGGTCATCTGCCCGCAGGGTGTGAAGACCCAGATGCTCGACAACACCGGACCGCTAAAGGAGCTGCTGAGCCACGATGTCGCACTCGAGCCCGAGCAGGTCGCCGAGACCGTGTGGCAGGCGCTCCAGGACGACCGGTTCCTGATCTTTCCGCACCCACAGGTGAAGGGCTACTACGAGTACCGCGCGACCAACACAGACGGATGGCTGGCCGGCATGCGCAAGCTGCAGAGCCGGCTCGATGAGGCGGGAGGCATCTCGTGAAGGCCTGGAGGGTGTCCGAGCTCGGTGAGCCGCGCGACGTGATGAGTCTGGAGGAGGTCCCTGACCCTCAGCCCGGCGCAGGGCAGCTGCTGGTCCGCGTGCTCGGCGCTGCGGCAAACTTTCCCGACGTGCTCATGTGCCGTGGTCTGTATCAGGTGAGGCCGCCGTTGCCGTTCACCCCTGGCGTCGAGCTGTGTGGGGAGGTTCTCGCCCTCGGAACGGGGACCACCGGCTTCGCCCTCAGCGACCGGGTCATTGGCGCGTCGGTGCTGCCCGCGGGTGGCTTCGCCGAGCTTGCCCTGATGGACACCGCCACGACGTTCCCGGCTCCGGGCGCGCTCGACGACGGCGAGTCGGCTGCGTTCTACATCGGTTACCAGACTGGCTGGTTCGGTCTGCACCGCCGCGCCCACCTGCAACCGGGGGAGACCCTGCTCGTGCACGCCGCTGCGGGCGGGGTCGGCAGCGCCGCGGTCCAGCTCGGCAAGGCCGCCGGCGCCCGGGTCATCGGTGTGGTCGGTGGACCCGAGAAGGCCGAGGTGGCGCGCAGGCTCGGCGCTGACGTGGTCGTGGACCGTCACAGCGAGGACTTCGTCGCAGTGGTCAAGGAGGTCACCGGAGGTCGTGGGGCTGACGTCGTGTTCGACCCGGTCGGTGGAGACACCTACCAGCGCTCGACCAAGTGCATTGCCTTCGAGGGCCGGATCCTCGTGGTCGGCTTCGCGGGAGGGCAGATTCAGTCGGCCGCGCTCAACCACGCCCTGGTCAAGAACTACTCGATCCTCGGCCTGCACTGGGGCCTCTACACGAAGAAGGACCCTGCTTTGGTGCGCGCCTGCCATGACCAGCTGTCCAAGCTCGCCGCGGACGGGCTGGTCAAGCCGCTGGTCAGCGAGCGACTCGGCCTCGACGCGGTCGCGGACGGGTTGCAGCGGCTCGGCGACGGGACCACGGTGGGCAGGGTGGCCTATGTCCCCTGACCACGCGGCCTCCGTGGGCGTTGCCGTGTTCGACTACGGTGGCGTGCTCACCACCCCCGTGCGCGACTCGATCGGGGCCTGGCTCGACCGGGACGGTATCGACCCCGCTTCGTTCTCCAGGACGATCAAGGCGTGGCTGTCCCGATCGGCGCCGGACGACACACCCATCCGCCAGCTGGAGATCGGTGAGCTCAGCACTGCCGAGTTCGACGTCCTGCTCGCCGAAGAGCTCATCGCCAAGAACGGCGGCGCCGTGGCGCCCGAAGGTCTGCTCAGGGGGCTGTTCGCGCAGATGCGGCCCGACCCGGTCATGTTTGACCTCGTCCATGACCTCAAGGACGCCGGTGTCCGGGTGGCACTGCTCTCCAACAGCTGGGGCAACACTTACCCGCGCGAACTCATCGACGCGTTGTTCGAAGAGGTCGTCATCTCCGGTGAGGTGGGCATGCGCAAACCCAATCCCGACATCTTCACGCACACGTTGGACCTGCTCGACGCACGGCCCGATCGCGTGGTCTTCATCGACGACGCTGAGCCCAACACGGACGGCGCGGCTCGGCTCGGCATGCACACCATCCTGCACACCGACCCCGACACCACTCGCAGCAAGCTGGCCCGGCTCGTGACGGCACTCGCCCCTCGCACCTCACAACACCCGCGCAGCGCCCAACACAAGGAGAACCCGTGACCGACCAGACCCGCACCGCCATCGTCACCGGAGCCGCCCGCGGCATTGGGGCAGCCATTGCCAAGCGGTTGAGCAAAGACGGTTTCGCAGTCGCTGTCCTCGACCTCGATGAAACGGCATGCAACGCGGTCGTCGACGAGATCAACGCAACCGGGGGTAAGGCGTTGGCCGTCGGCGTCGACGTGAGCGACGAACAGGCGGTGCAGACCGCCGTGGGTCGGGTCGCCGAGGAGCTAGGTGCCCCAACCGTATTGGTGAACAACGCCGGTATCACCCGGGACAACCTGCTGTTCAAGATGACCGCCGACGACTGGGATGCCGTCATGAACGTTCACCTGCGCGGCTCTTTCCTGATGAGCAGGGCCACCCAGAAGTACATGACCGAAGCCATGTGGGGCCGGATCGTCAACCTCTCCAGCGTGTCCGCGCTCGGCAACCGCGGCCAGGCCAACTACGCCGCCGCGAAGGCCGGCCTGCAGGGATTCACCAAGACACTGGCGATCGAGCTCGGCAAGTTCGGGGTCACGGTCAACGCCATCGCACCCGGCTTCATCGAGACCGAGATGACCGCCAACACCGCCAAGCGCGTCGGCATGCCGTTCGAGGACTTCAAGGCTGCCGCGGCGAAGCAGATCCCGGTGGCAAGGGTGGGGCAGCCAGAGGACATCGCCGCAACGGTGTCGTTCTTCGCCCGCGAGGACGCGTCGTTCGTGTCCGGTCAGGTCATCTATGTCGCCGGTGGCCCCCGCGCCTGAGCCCGGGCCACCGAACAGGAGCACATCGTCACGGAGGAGACATCACATGAAGACGTTCAACGGGCTCGACGAGTTCGAGCAGGCTGTGGGCGCCCATCTCGGCTACAGCGACTGGCACACGATCACCCAGGAACAGATCAACCTTTTCGCCGAGGCGACCGATGACCACCAGTGGATCCACACCGATCCCGTGAGGGCGGCGACCGGTCCGTTCGGTACCACGATCGCGCACGGCTACCTGACTCTGTCCCTGGTCCCCAAGCTGGTCCGGCAGATCTACACCATTGAAGGCCTGCGGATGGGCGTGAACTACGGGTCCAACAAGGTCCGCTTCCCCGCCCCTGTTCCGGTCGGGTCGAGGGTCCGGGCCGGCGTCGAGCTGCTCGAGCTCACCAGAGATCCGCAGGGTGCCCAGGCCACGGTCCGGGTCACCATCGAGCGGGAGGGCGGCGACAAGCCCGCCTGTGTCGCCGAGACCGTCTCGGTGCTGGTGGCGTGACATGTCAGGGATGGGTGAGCACGAGGGCGGCATACCGGCGCGAACGATGGGTGACACCGACGTTCCCGGGCTGGATCTCGCACGGTCCCGTGCCTTCTTCGAGGACGCCTGTCCCGGTGGCGTCAACGGTCCGCTTCGTGCGCTGGTGATCCCGGGCGGCAAGTCGAACCTGACCTACGAGGTCACGGACGGTCAGGCCAGCTGGATCGTACGGCGACCTCCACTCGGCCATGTGCTCGCGACCGCCCATGACATGTCGCGTGAACACCGGGTGATGACCGCGTTGCACCCCACGGACGTCCCGGTGCCGGCGACCTACGCGCTGTGCGAGGACGCCGACGTCATCGGGGCTCCCTTCTATGTGATGGAACGGGTGGAGGGTACGCCGTACCGCCTCGCCTCCCAGCTCGAACCGCTCGGGCCCGAGCGCACCGGCGCCATCTCCGCGCGAATGGTGGACACCCTGGCCATCCTGCACCGGGTCGACCCCGCGGACGTCGGGCTCAGTGACTTCGGCCGGCCGCAGGGGTTCCTGGCGCGTCAGGTGCGGCGGTGGAAGAAACAGCTCGACGCCTCGCACAGCCGCGATCTGGCCGGTGCCGACGAGCTACACCACCTGCTCGCGGCCAACTCGCCCGTCGAGGGCCCGCCGGCCGTGGTGCACGGCGACTTCCGCCTCGACAACCTGATGGTCGACGACGACGACCAGGTGGCCGCGGTGATCGACTGGGAGATGGCCACCCTGGGCGACCCCCTCACCGACCTGGCCCTGCTGCTGGTCTACCAGCGGATGGCGGACCTCGACACCGGCTACGCCGTCGCAGATGCCTCCACCGCGCCGGGTTTCCTCACCGACCTGGAGATGCTCAACCGGTATGCCGACCGCAGCGGGCGTGACCTGTCCGCGATCGGCTTCTATCTCGGGCTGGCTTACTTCAAGCTGGCCGTGATCCTCGAAGGCATCCACTACCGCTACGCCCACGGACAGACCGTGGGCGCCGGATTCGACACCGTCGGCGTCATCGTCGAACCACTGATCGCAGCCGGACTCACCTCAATGAAGGAGCACAACTGATGGACTTCGCCTACGACGCCGCGACGCGGGAGCTCAGCAAGAAGCTGGAGTCCTTCATGGACGAGAGGATCTACCCGGCTGAACCGGTCTTCGCAGAGCAGATGGAGGCCCTCGAGGATCCGTGGGCCTGGACCAGGGTCCCGGTGATCGAGGAGCTCAGGGCAGAAGCCCGGGCCCGTGGCCTGTGGAATCTCTTCCTGCCCGGCGAGCACGGCGCTGGGCTCACCAACCTGCAGTACGCGCCGCTGGCCGAGATCACCGGACGGTGTGGCCACCTGGCCCCTGCTGCGCTGAACTGCGCCGCCCCGGACACCGGGAACATGGAGGTGCTGACGATGTTCGGTACCGACCAGCAGAAGCAGCAGTGGCTCGAGCCGTTGCTCGCCGGTGAGATCCGGTCAGCTTTCGCGATGACCGAGCCCGACGTGGCCTCCTCCGACGCGACCAACATCGCCACCCGGATCGAGCGCGACGGCGACGACTACGTCATCAACGGCCGGAAGTGGTGGATCAGCGGCGCGATGAACCCGGACGCGAAGATCTTCATCGTGATGGGCAAGACCGACCCGACCGCCGACCGGCATCGCCAGCAGAGCCAGATCCTGGTACCCCGGGACACCCCCGGCGTGGTCGTCAAGCGCGGCATGCAGGTATTCGGTTACGAGGGCCACGACCACGGTGGCCACGCCGAGCTGGAGTTCGACGACGTCCGGGTGCCGGCCACGAACCTGATCGGCGACGAGGGCGACGGGTTCGCGATCGCCCAGGCCCGTCTCGGGCCGGGACGCATCCACCACTGCATGCGCTCGATCGGGATCGCCGAACGCGCGATCGAGCTGATGTGTGACCGCGCCAGCGACCGAGTCGCGTTCGGCAAGCCGATCGCGGAGCAGGGTGTGGTCCGGGACTGGATCGCCGAGTCGCGGGTCCGGGTCGAGCAGCTGCGGCTGCTGGTGCTCAAGACCGCCTGGCTGATGGACACCGTGGGCAACAAGGGTGCGCACACCGAGATCCAGGCCATCAAGATCGCCACCCCCAAGACGGTCGAGTGGATCCTGGACAAGGCGATCCAGGTGCACGGCGCAGGCGGTCTCAGCCAGGACTTCCCGCTGGCCTCCTCGTTCGCCGGGGTCCGCACGCTGCGGTTCGCCGACGGCCCGGACGAGGTGCACAAGAACGCGCTCGCCCGAAACGAGCTCAAGCGGCGAGCAGGCGCGAGAACCTCTTGAGCAACGACGACATGGTGCGCGACAACATGGTGCGCGACGACCTGAGGTCGCGCGTCAAGGCGCTCCTCGCGATCACCGACCCGGCGACCACGGATCGGCTCGACTTCCTGCGGGCACGCTTCGACGCGGGTCTGGCCTGGGCGAACTTCCCCGAAGGCCTCGGCGGTCTCGGTCTGCCGCGCGCCTTCCAGCCGTATGTCGACCAGCTGCTCGAGGCCGGCGGCGCACCGGACAACAACCCGCTCCGCAACGGGATCGGACTGGGCATGGCAGCACCCACCATCCTTGCCTTCGGCACCGACGAGCAGAAACAGCGCTTCCTCAAGCCGCTGTGGACCGGCGAGGAGGTCTGGTGCCAGCTGTTCAGCGAGCCCGGTGCCGGCTCCGACCTCGCCGCGGTCAGCACCCGCGCGGTGCGCGACGGTGACAGCTGGGTCGTCAACGGGCAGAAGGTGTGGACATCGGCCGCCCACAAGGCACGTTTCGCGATCCTGCTGGTCCGGACCGATCCGAACGTCTCGAAGCACGCCGGCCTGAGCTACTTCGTATGCGACATGACCGACCCCGGAGTCGACGTGCGACCGCTGCGCCAGCTCACCGGGGAGGCCGAGTTCAACGAGGTCTTCCTCACCGACGTACGCATCCCCGACTCCTACCGCCTCGGCGAGGAGGGCCAGGGCTGGAAGGTCGCCACTGCCACCTTAATGAATGAACGGGTCGCCATCGGGGGCTCTGCTGCTCCGCGCGAGGGCGGCATGATCGGCGTTGTCGCCAGGACCTGGCGGGACCGTCCCGAGCTGCGCACCGCCGAGCTGCACGACCGGTTGATGACGCTGTGGGTGGAGGCGGAGGTCGCCCGGCTCACCGGACAACGGCTGCGGCAGAAGCTCGCGCTCGGTCAGCCCGGGCCGGAGGGCTCAGCGATGAAGCTGACCTTCGCCCGGCTCGCGCAGCAGCTCAGTGGCCTCGAGGTCGAGCTGCTCGGGGAGGACGGTCTGCGCTACAGCGACTGGACCATGGTCCGACCCGACATCGTCGAGTTCACCGGCCGCGACGCCGTCTACCGCTACCTGCGGGCGAAGGGCAACTCGATCGAGGGCGGAACCTCGGAGATCCTGCGCAACATCGTCGCGGAACGGGTGCTGGGGCTGCCGGCCGAGCCCAGAACCGACAAGGACATCGCCTGGAAGGATCTGCCCAAATGACAAGCGAGTCAACCAGCAATGACCTAGATGACCTAGCTGACCTCAACCTGCTGTACACCGACGTGGAGGACTCCCTGCGCGAGAGCATCCACGATCTGCTCACCGCGCGATGCACTCCCGAGCGGGTCGTCGCCGCCTACGACGGCGACCGCGACCTCCAGCTCGGGCTGTGGCGCTCGCTGTCGGTGGACCTCGGCCTGGCCGGGCTCCTGGTGCCGCAGGATCGGGGCGGAGCCGGCGCCACGGCGCGTGAGGCCGCCGTCGTACTGGAGGAGCTGGGTCGCTTCGTCGCGCCTGTCCCGTTCTTCACGAGCGCTGTCGTCGCAACGACCGCTCTATTGCAGGGCGATGACGACGAGACCTTGGGCCAGCTGGCTGCCGGCGGGTGCACTGCCGCACTTGCGGTTCCCTTCTCGGCCAGCGCGACCAGCTTCCGGCCAACTGTCCGTGCGGACAACGGCAAGTTGCAGGGCCGGGTCACCAGCGTGGTAGGGGCGCTGGATGCCGATGTGCTCCTGGTGCCGGTTTCCACCGACGCCGGCGTCGAGCTGCACAGAGTCGAGGCGTCTGGAACAGGGGTCGGCGTCGAGCCGGTCGTCTCCCTGGACATGACCCGGCAGCTCGCCGACATCGATTTCACCGGCGCGCGCTCGACGCAGGTAACCGTCGCGGAATCCGGCGACGCCGCGGTGCGCGATGCGCTCGAGCTGGGGGCCGCGCTGCTGGCCTCGGAGCAGCTGGGCGTCGCGCAATGGTGCCTGGACCACACTGTTTCGTATCTCCTTGACCGTAAGCAGTTCGGCCGCCCGGTGGGCGGGTTCCAGGCGATCAAGCACAGGCTGGCCGACCTGTACGTCATGGTCGAGTCGGCGCATGCTGCGGCGCGCTATGCCGCGGCGACGGCTGCCGACGACGACCCGGACCGGCGGCTGGCCGCCTCCGTGGCGCAGGCCTACTGCTCGGAGGTGGCGGTGAAGGCCGCCGAGGAGTGTGTCCAGCTGCACGGAGGGATCGGGATGACCTGGGAGCATCCGGCGCATCTGTACCTCAAGCGCGCCAAGGCCGACCAGATCGCCTTCGGCACCGCAGGAGGACACCGGCTACGCCTCGGCGAGCTCGTGGGCCTGCCCGTCGTACCCGCCTGATCGTTCTGGAGCCCGCCTCGGGTTCCGGCGAGCACGATGCTCGGCGCGGAAGGTGAGGGTTTCACAATCGCGATGTACTCCCTGGACAAGGGGCGTGTGTCGGTGGCTACCGGCTCGGGATCATCCAGGGCTGTCTCGATTCGGTCGTTGACTACGCGAAGGAGCGGCAGCAGTTCGGGCGGCCGCTCGCGTCGTTCCAGATGATCCAGGACATGATCGCCGACATATCATCCGACGCAGATGCTGCTCGTCTCCTGGTGTGGCGCGCTGCCGACCTGATCCGGCGCGGGGAGCCGTGCGAGGCCGCCGTTCATGGCCACTGTGACACCTCAGGCCCCGCTGGCCTGTTCGCAACCGACGCGTTGATCGGTGAGGAGGACCTGGCGATCCGGGACACGGTCCGTCGGTACGTGGAGGACAAGGTCAAGCCGCAGTTGGCGGACTGGTACGAGTCGGCTTCGATCCCGGCTCATGCTGCTCGCGCTGCAGCTGGGCCGGCTCAAGGACAACGGTGAGTTGCGTCCGGAGCAGGTCAGTCTCGGCAAGCTGAACACCGTGTGCGAGGCGATTGCGATCGCCCGTGAGTGCCGGACCCTGCTCGGCGCGGCTAGGATCACGCTGGAGTACCCGATCATGCGGCACGCCAACAGCCAAGAGTCGGTGCTCACCTACGAGGGCACCTCCGAGGCGCACCAGCTGGTCATCGGCCAGGCCGTCACCGGAGAGGCCGCCTTCCGCTGACCCGGGTGCTCGACCAACCGACGCGCCCACCTTCCGCAGCACAAAGGAGCGCCCTTGAGCTTCAACCTCGCGACGATGCTGCACGAGTCGGTGCTGGCCGACCCGGACAAGCCGTGCGTGATCATCGGTGACAGGACCCTGACCTACGCCCAGGTCGAGCACATGTCCGGGCTGGTCGCCGGAAACCTGCTGGGCCTCGGGCTGGACCCCGGGTCGAAGGTCGCGGTGCAGCTGCCGAACATCCCGCAGTTCCTCTTCGCCTACTTCGGCGCCATGCGTGCCGGCCTGGTCATGGTGCCGCTGAACCCCTTGCTCACAGCGCACGAGGTGGCATATCAACTGGAGAACTCCGACGCGCAGGTGCTGATCACCTTCGGGTCGTTCGCCGCTGAGGCCCATCGCGGCGCCCAGACGGTAGCCGGCGTGTCGACGTACGTCGTCGACGGAGGCGCCGGAGCGCCACCGGAGGGCACGAAGCGCTTCGAGGACCTCTGTGCGCCGGTCGACGTCCCGGACATCGTTCCCACCAGCGCCGACGACACCGCGGTGCTGCTCTACACCAGCGGCACGACCGGGAAGCCCAAGGGCGCCGAGCTCACACACTTCCAGCTGTTCATGAACTGCACCGTCGGCGGCGAGCTGTTCGGTTTCGAGGAGGGCGACGTCGGCATCGCCGTGCTGCCGCTGTTCCACGTGTTCGGGCTCTCCAGCGTCCTGAACGCGACCGTGCGCTCCGGGACGACCATGGTGCTAGTGCCCCGGTTCGAGGTTGACGCCGTCCTGGATGCGATCGAGCGAGCCCGCGCCACGATCTTCTGCGGGGTGCCGACCATGTACGTCGCTCTGCTGCACGCCGACACCACAGGTCGTGACTTGTCCTCGCTGCGGGTGGGGATCTCCGGCGGCGCAGCGATCCCCGGTGAGATCATCCGGGCCTTCGAGGAAAAGTTCCCGGGCGTGGTGATCCTCGAGGGGTACGGCCTCTCGGAGACCGCGAGCACGACCACGTTCAACTTGAGTGCCGACCAGCGCAAGGTGCTCTCCATCGGCAAGCCGGTGTGGGGGGTGGAGGTACGCATCGTCGACGCCGCCGACAGACCGCTGCCGCCAGGCGCGGACAACGTCGGCGAGATCGTCGTCCGCGGCCACAACGTGATGAAGGCCTACTACAAGAACCCTGAGGCGACCGCCGAGGCCATGCGTGGCGGATGGTTCCACACCGGTGACCTCGCCTACGCCGACGACGATGGCTACCTCTTCGTCGTGGACCGCAAGAAGGACCTGATCATCCGCGGTGGCTACAACGTCTACCCGCGCGAGGTGGAAGAGGTGCTCTACGAGCACCCGGCCGTCGCGGAGGTCGCCGTCATCGGGAAGCCCGACGAGAGGCTCGGCGAGGAGGTCGTCGCCGTGATCAGCCTCAAGCTCGGCGCGCATGCGACACAGGAGGAGCTCACCGCCTTCTGCAAGGAACGGCTCGCGGCCTACAAGTACCCGCGCGAGTTCCGGCTGGTCGAGGAGCTCCCGAAGGGACCCACCGGAAAGATCCTCAAGAAGGAGCTGCGCGGATGAGCACCACCGTCCAGACCGTCCCAGGGCCCATCGAGACCAGCGCCCTGGGGCGCACCTACATGCACGAGCACATCTTCGTGCTCAGTACCGACGTCCAGCAGAACTACCCCGACGAGTGGGGCGACGAGGAGACGAGGGTCGCCGATGCGGTCCAGAAGCTCAGCGCACTTGCAGCGCAAGGAGTGCGCACCATCGTCGACCCGACCGTGGTCGGACTCGGCCGCTACATCCCACGCATCCAGCGCATCGCGGAGCAGCTTCCGGACCTGAACATCGTCGTGGCCACCGGCTGCTACACCTACGACGACGTGCCGTTCTTCTTCCACCACCGGGGTCCTGCGCTCAACGCGATCACCGGCGCCGAAGTCCCCGACCCGATGGTCGACATGTTCGTCGGGGATATCGAGGACGGCATCGCCGGTACCGGTGTGAAGGCCGCCCTGCTCAAGTGCGCCATCGACGCCCAGGGGCTGACCCCGGGGGTGGATCGGGTGATGCGCTCAGTGGCCAGGGCGCACCAGCGCACCGGCACCCCGATCACCGTGCACACGCACCCCGGCTCGCACACCGCGCTGGAGGTGAAGCGGGTGCTGTGCGACGAAGAGGGCGTGGACGCACGGCGTGTGGTGCTCGGGCACAGCGGGGACACTACCGACGTCGACCACCTGACGGAGCTCGCCGAAGTCGGCTTCGTCCTCGGCATGGACCGGTTCGGCATCAACCTGGACACGACCTTCGAGGCGAGGGCCGACACCGTGGTGGAGATGTGCCGCCGGGGGTACGCCGACCAGATGGTGCTTTCGCAGGACGCCTCCTGCTACATCGACTGGGTCGACCCCGGCGTGATGTCGATGATGACGCAGTGGCACTACCTGCACATCGAGGACGACGTGCTGCCCTACCTCCGTGAGAAGGGTGTCACCGAGGAGCAGGTCACGACCATGCTCGTCGACGTACCCCGCCGCTACTTCGAGACCGCCCACGCCCAGTAACCGACCTTGGGCAGCCGCAGGAAGCGCGGGCCGCCTTCCTCCAGCTCAGTGCGGGCTCCCGTCGGTCCGGCCAGCTCGTTCCGGTGGCGAGTACCGAGGACGTTGTCGTGCCGTTGTGGTATCGGTGGACTACCACCTCTCCCCGGGGGCGCCCTTCCCGGCGGCAGTCGAAGACGCTTTCGCGGCCACGAAGTGGGTCGCAGCGCATCTCACGGAGCTCGGTGGCGACGAGCGCCTCGCGGTGGCTGGCGACTGCGCCGGTGGCAACCTCGCCGACGTGCTGGCACAGCATCTGAGGGACGGCGGCGGGCCGCGTCTGGCCGGGCAGTTCCTGATCTACCCGGCGGTCGACGTGGCCGGTGAGTACCCGTGCCGGACGGAGAACGCGACCGGCACTTCCTCGACCAGCCGACCATGGCGTGGTTCACGCGGCACTACGCGGCCGACTCCGAGCTGCACGGAGACCCGCGGCTCTCACCGATGCGGGCCAACGACCTCTCCGGGCTCGCTCCGGCCGTCGTGGTCACCGCCGAGTTCGACCCGCTACGCGACGAGGGGAGGCGTACGTCGAACGTCTCCAGGCCGCAGGTGTGGCCACCGAGGTGCGTCGCTTCGACGGCATGATTCACGGTTTCTTCGACATGGGCCCGCACTCCCGGGGCGCCCAGCAGGCCATCGACGACAGCCGTGCCCTGTTCGCCACGCTGCTGCACGGGTGAGCGGCAGGACCGGAGTCCTACCGGCCCGTGGCCAGCAGCCCGAGGGAGAGAAGGAGCTTGTCGCGCGGGTCCTGCAGGCTGCGGCCGGTCAATGACTCGATCTGCTTCATTCGGTAGATGACGGTGTTGCGGTGGCAGAACAGCTGCTCGGCGGCATGGGTGGGTGACGCGTTGTGGGCGAGTAGTGCTTCCAGGGTCTGCAGCAGCAGCTCAGCCTGATGCGATGGTTGGGCGAGCACTGCGCCGAGGGTCTCGCTGAGCAACAGGGAGGTGACCTCGGGACTGCCGCCGAGGAGCACCTCGGGTAACCGGTCCGTCACCGACACCATCTGATGCGACCCACGGGGAAGGGTCTCGGCCACCCGGCCGGCCAACTGGTAGGCAGTGGCGAAACCGGAGATGCCCTCGGCCGACAGGGCGACGCCGACGCGGCCGGCCACGGCCGGTTGGAGAAGCTGGACCAGCTCCGGCAGGGTCAGCTCGCTGGTCGGTACCAGGCCGAAGAAGGCACCCCCGCGCACGTGCCAGTACGAAAGCACCCCCGCGCGTTCGAGGCGGTCTTCAGGAGCCCGCAGCGGCTCGTCGAGGGGCCCGTCGAAGTGCGCCACCACGCAGGCCAGGGGGTCGTCGGCACTGATGCCCAGCACGTCGCGGGCTTCGCTGGCGAACCCGGGATCGGCGCCCCGGCCCTCGGCCAGGCCGTCGAGGAAGCTCTGCTGGCGCTGTAGGTCGCGTCGCTGCAGCCGCGAGCTCTCACGATGGTAGGAGTCCACCAGGGTGGCGTTCTGCACATCGAGCGCGGACCAGATCCGTTGCCCGGCTATCAGGAGGACATGGTCGTCGATGCCCAGGTCGGGGTTGTTCCGCTGCTCGAGGAGCGCCTCCCACAGCCTCCGGGTTCCGAGGCTGTAGGCGTTGAGGACCAGTTCCATCGGGACCCCCTGGCGGGCCCGGCGGCGGCCGGTCTCCCGCCAGATGTGGATCGCCTTCTCTCCCGGTTCGGCGAGTCCCGCCATGGTGCGGATACCCCGGCGGATGTGCTCCCGGGTGTTGGCGCGAACGTCCGCGCGCAGCTCCGCCCCGACCGCGTCGTAGTAGTCGCGGCCGTTCTCCAGCAGGGTGAGCGCGATGTCGTCGGCGATGGCGTCGGCGCGGTCCAGCAGCGACGCCCAGGCCCGGGCGATCTGGGCGCGAAGATCGTCGTCGACGACCTCGCGGCGAGCGTGGATGACCTCTGGCGCTGTGGGCTCCCGCGTGGGTCTCATGAGAGCAGGTTGTCACTCAGCGCACAGTTGAGCCAGTCCTAACTGCCGATTTGGGCGATCTGCACGAGGTCTCTTGTGCGCTCCGCCCATATCTCTTTGTGTGCGCGCCGACCAAAGTGGTGCACATCGCATCGCACATTTGCGAAGGGAGATCCGTGAGCCAACCAGTTGTGTCGCCTGCTCGTCGCGACCAAGCCGGGGATGCTTTCGAGATGTCCGACGTCGCGGTCACGTTCGGTGGCATCCAGGCGCTCTCTGGCGTTTCGCTGGAGGTGGCCCCGAACCAGGTGCTCGGCGTCATCGGGCCCAACGGCGCCGGCAAGACCACTCTGTTCAACGTGGCGTGCGGCTTCGTGCAGCCCGACACCGGGGCCTTGCGTTGGAAGGGCCGTGACCTCACCCGCCTTCGGCCGCACCAGCTCGCCGGGCTGGGGATCTCACGGACCCTGCAGGGCCTTGGTCTCTTCGACAAGATGACCGTTCTGGAGAACGTGATGGTCGGCGCCGACCGGCACGCCGGCGCCGGGTTCCTCTCCGGTCTGCTCGGCCTGCCTCGCAGCAGCAACGACGAGCGGGCGCTGCGCGAGCGGGCCACCGCCGTGCTGAGCGAGCTGCAGATCGAGGGGTACGCCTCACGGTTCCCGACCAGCCTGCCCTACCCGATCCGCAAGCGGGTGGCCCTGGCCCGAGCCCTGGTTTCCGAGCCCGATCTGCTCCTGCTCGACGAGCCGGCCAGCGGCCTGTCGGGCGACGAGATGGACGAGCTCGGTGACCTCATCCGCGGGCTGGCCGACCGGATGTCGGTGATGCTCGTCGAGCACCACATGGACCTGGTGATGAAGGTGTGCGACCACCTTGTCGTGCTCGACTTCGGACGGGTGATCGCCCGCGGCGGTCCGGACCAGATCCGCGACGACCCCGCCGTGCTGTCGGCCTACCTGGGCAACGAGGTCGACCACGACCACGGCCCGGCCCGACCCGACAAGAGCGGGAGCTGACCGTGCTCGACATACGTGACCTGACCACCAGCTTCGGCCCGGTGAAGGCGCTGGACGGCGTGACCTTCACCGCACCCAAGGGCAAGATCACGGCGGTCCTCGGCGCCAACGGCGCCGGCAAGACGACCCTGCTGCGCACCGTGTCGGGACTCATCCGCCCCGACCGGGGCAGCGTGCACCTTGACGGCCAGGACCTCGCCCGTATACCGGCAGAGAAGATGCCGGGACTCGGGCTCGCCCACGTCCCCGAGGGGCGTGGGGTGATCACCGAGCTCACCGTTCAGGAGAACCTGCGGCTCGGAGGGCTGGGGAGGGCCGATCGCTCGCGCCCCGCCGACTTCGACCGGGTGTACTCGATATTTCCTTTGCTCAACGATCGGCGGAACGCGATCGCCCATGTCCTCTCCGGCGGTGAACGGCAGATGCTCGTGATCGGGCGCGCGCTGATGGCGGAGCCGAAGGTGTTGCTGCTCGATGAGCCGTCCCTGGGGCTCGCCCCCCGGGCCGTCGCCCAGCTCTTCGAGCTGGTCCGGGGCCTTGCGGAGTCGGACGGTCTGACCGTCGTACTCGTCGAGCAGAACGCACGCAGCGCCCTCTCCATCGCCGACATCGGCGTCGTCCTCAACCTCGGCCGGCTGGTCGCCCAGGACGAGGCAACAGCCCTCGCCGCGGACGAGAAGCTGCGCCACGCCTACCTCGGATTCTGAAACCCCACGACCACCGGAGAATTTGTGCAGCAACTCCTGACCACCTCCCTCACGGGCCTGACCCTGGGCATGGTCTACGCCGCCTTCGCGCTGGCGCTCGTGCTCATCTGGCGCTCGACGCGGATCGTGAACTTCGCCCAGGCGCCGATGGCCATGATCACGACGTACGTCGCACTGGTGATCGTCAACGCGGGGATGTCCTACTGGATCGGCTTCGCGGCCGCTCTTGTGTCCGGCCTGGTGCTCGGTGCGGTCATCGAACGGGTCGTCATCCGCCAGGTCGAGGGCAAGCCCGAGATCAACGCGATCATCCTGACCCTGGGGCTGTTCGTCGTCATCCACGCCGTGGCCGCGATCATCTTCGGGTCAAGCTTCCGCTCCTTCCCGGCGCCCTTCGGGCTGCGCGGCTTCGAGGCAGGCGGCGTGACGATCGCGCTGACCGGGTTCGCGGTCTTCACGATCTGCTCGGTGGCCGTCGTGATGCTGCTGCTGGTCGCGCTGTTCCAGCACACCGACATCGGCCTGAAGATGCGCGCCTCGGCGTTCAACCAGGAAGTCTCCCGCATGCTCGGCGTGAGGGTGACCCGGATGCTCACCCTCGGCTGGGCCCTCGCAGCCGTAGTTGGTTCCCTGTCGGGGCTGCTGATCGCCGGCGGCAGCCTGGTCTCCCCGTCGTACATGGACTCGGTCGTCGTCTACGGATTCGTGGCAGCAGTGCTCGGTGGACTCGACAGCCCGGGCGGTGCGGTCGTGGGGGGTCTTCTGCTCGGCGTGAGCCTCAGCTTCGTGAGTGGGTACGTCGGATCCGACCTCGTGGCGGTGGCCGCGCTGGCCATCTTGATCGTCGTGCTGCTGGTCCGACCAGCGGGTCTGTTCTCGCACGCGACGGCACGGAGGGTCTGAGGTGTCCCGGGTGGCATTCGGTTCAATGATCGGTCATCTGCGCCGGACCCCGTTGAGACGCAACCTCATCGGCGGGCTGATCGGGCTGGTGGTCGTCATACTGGTCCTGGAGTCGGTCAGCCCGTTCCGGCAGGGCCAGTTCGCCACCATGGCCTACCTCGGCATCGCCGTCGGCGGCCTCACCGTGCTGACCGGCCTCAACGGGCAGCTGTCCCTGGGCCACGGCGCACTGATGGCCGTGGGCGCCTACACGGCGGCGCTGATGCTGCACGACGTCGACAAGCCCCTGCCGTTGCCGCTGATCATGCTCCTGTCCGTGCTGGTGACCGTGGTGGTGGGTGCGGTGGTGGGTGCGGCCGCGGCGCGACTGCACGGTCCCTACATCGCGGGAGCGACCCTGGCCCTGGCCGTAGCCATGCCCGGCATCGCATCGTTCTTCGGTGACACCCTCGGCGGCGAGCAGGGCCTGTCCGTCTCCACACCGGAGGCCCCGGGCTGGTTCGCCGACGCCGTGTACTTCCTCACCGCGCACGACGTCACAGGCACCAAGTACCTGGCGTATGTCGGGTGGATCGGCCTCATCATCAGCTTCGTGCTCCTGGCGAACCTGTCCGCGAGCAGAGTGGGTCGCACCTGGCGCGCCGTGCGCGACGACGAGGTCGCGGCGGACCTCGCCGGCATCAACGTGGGCCGTGCCCGGGTCATGGCGTTCGTGGTCAGCGCAGCCTGCGCCGGTCTCGCCGGCGGCGTGATGGCCATGGTCGTGCGGATCGCAGCACCGAGCGGCTTCCCGCTCACGCTGTCGCTGTCCCTGCTGACCGCGGTGGTTCTGGGCGGCCTCGGCAGCCTTTTCGGCGCCCTCATCGGTGCCGCACTGCTGACGTTCCTGCCGCAGACGATCACCGGTCTCGGACAGAGCCTGGGCCTCGGTGACCTGCAGTCCGCACAGCTCGCCCCGCTCGTCTACGGACTCACTCTCGTGCTCGTCATACTGCTCGCACCAGCGGGCCTGGTCGGCACGATCCGTAACGCCTGGCGACGGCGCCAGAGCCCTGACACAGCACCAATCCACCCACAACAGGAGGCAATGCAATGAGAACATGGACCAAGCAGATGACCCAGATCGCCGCGCTCATCACGGCTGGGGCGCTCGTCGCCGCCTGCGGTGCAGGCGGCCGACCCTCCAGTGGCACCAGCAGCAGCGGCGGCGCTGCCCAAGTGGGCATCACCAAGGACACGGTGACCATCGGCGCCACCTTCCCCCTCACCGGTGTCGCCGCGCCCGGCTACAGCGAGATCCCCACCGGTACCCAGGCCTACTTCGACTACGTCAACGCCAACGGCGGCGTGAACGGACGCAAGATCAAGTACCTCGTCCGCGATGACGGCTACAACCCGACCACCACCAGCGAGGTCACCAATGAGCTGGTGCTCAAGGACCAGGTCTTCGCGATGCTGGGCGCGCTCGGCACTCCGACGCACAGCGCGGTCGTGGACTTCCTCAACAGCGAGAAGGTCCCCGACCTGTTCGTCTCCTCCGGATCCATCCAATGGGGTAACGATCCCAAGGCGAAGCCCTACACCTTCGGCTGGCAGCCCGACTACGAGATCGAGGGCAAGATCATCGGCCAGTGGGTGGCCAAGAACATGCCGGACGCCAAGGTCGGCCTGTTCCTGCAGGACGACGACCTCGGCGTCGACAGCGAGAAGGGCGTGCGCCGCTACATCGACAAACAGATCGTCAAGGTGGCGAAGTACACCTCAGGCAACACCGACGTCGCCCCGCAGATCGCCGCACTGAAGGCCTCAGGCGCCGATCTCGTGCTCGGCTTCAACGTGCCGTCGTACACCGCGCTGAGCCAGCTGGTGGCGATGAAGCTGAGCTACAAGCCGAAGTGGTTCTACGCCAACATCGGCGCCGACCCCGAACTCATCGGCTCCTTGCTGTCCAAGTTCTCCGAGGGTGCGGTCGGCAAGGCGAACCCGCTGGACGGGGTGCTCACCACTGTGTACATCCCGGGTGTCGACGCCACCGACAATGCGTGGGTCCAGCTGTGGCAGAAGGTCTGGGACAAGTACGGCAAGAACGGCCATCTGACCAACTACCGCGTCTACGGAATGTCCGAGGCCTATGCGTTCGTGCAGGCGCTGCAGGCCGCGGGTGAGAACCCGACTCGTGAGGGCATCGTCGACGCCGTGGAGAAGATGGGCGACGTCGCCGGCCCGCCGCTGGCTCCGTTCCGCTACTCGGCCAATGGCCACCTCGGCATCTCCGGCATGCGGGTCGTCGAGCTCAAGGGCCTTGTGGCTAAACCGCTGACACCGGTGCTGGTCACCGACCTCGGTGCTGCGCCGATCAAGGAGGACGACTCGGCGGCGAAGGACAGCCCGCCGGCCAGCGGCATCCCCGAGGTCAAGCCCGCCGGCTGACGGTTGGAACCATCCTGTGCCGGACGGGCCGCCCACCACGGCGGCCCGTCCGGCCCCAGAAACGCATCTCGTCCCAATTGGGAGAACCATGACGACTCTTTCCCTCGCAACGATCCTTGCCGAGCCCGCTCGCAGGACCCCCGACAAGCTCGCCCTCGTACAAGGTGACCGCAGGCTGACCTACGCGCAGCTCTGGGAGGACGCACGGCGATACGGTGCCGCGCTGGCCGGTCACGGGATCGGACCCGGTGACCGGGTCGCCCTCCTCGCACCGAATGTGGCTGACTTCGTCCGCGCCTATTACGGGATCCTCGCGTGCGGCGGCGTCGTCGTTCCTGTGCCGACTCTTCTCATTGCCGAGGAAGCGGCGTACATCGTCGGCCACTCGGGCGCGCAGGCCGTGCTGTATGAAGCCGGCTTCGCCGACGTGGGCACCGGGGCCGCTGAGTCTGTGGGCGTGCCCGCGTGGAGCGTCGAGGACTTCGCCAACGATGTCGAGCCGCTGCGGACGTACGCCGCCCGGCAAGCCGAGGACACGGCGGTCATCTTGTACACCAGTGGTACGACGGGCCGCACCAAGGGCGCACTCCTCACCCACCTGAACCTGGTGATGAACGCGACGGCGAATGCGTTCGACGCCAACCCGTTCATGCGTGACGACGTCGTGATGGGCTGCCTGCCGTTGTTCCACACTTTCGGACAGACCGTCTCAATGAACACCACGTTCCGGGTCGGCGCGACGCTGTTGCTGCAGCGACGTTTCGACGCCGCGAAGGCCATCGAGGTCATGCGCGACGAGGGTGCGACGCTGTTCTTCGGTGTGCCGACGATGTTCGTCCAGCTGCTCGAGGCCTCGTCCCAAGCCACAGCGCTGCCGAAGCTCCGCGACTGCATCTCGGGAGGAGCCTCCCTGCCCGTGGCGGTCCTGGAGCGGTTCGAGAAGACGTTCGGCACCACGATCTTCGAGGGCTACGGCCTGTCGGAGACCTCCCCGACGGCCACGGTGAACCAGCACTGGTTCGGGACCAAGGCCGGCACCGTGGGCCACGCGATCTGGGGCGTGGAGGTCGAGATCGCCGATGAGACCCTCGACGGCCGGATCGAGCTGCTCCCCGATGGCCGGCTCGGCGAGATCGTGATCCGTGGCCACAACGTGTTCGCCGGTTACCTCGACAACCCGGAGGCGACCGCGCAGGCGATCGTCGACGGCTGGTTTCGCACCGGTGACATCGGGCAGAAGGACGCCGACGGGTTCATCACCATCGTGGACCGGAAGAAGGACCTGATCATCCGGGGTGGTTTCAACGTCTACCCGCGTGAGGTCGAGGAGGTCCTGATGCGGCACCCGGCGATCGCGCAGGTGGCGGTGATCGGCATACCGGATGAGCAACGCGGTGAGGAGGTGTGCGCCGTGGTCATCCCGAACGAAGGGGAGATCCTCGACGTTGAGGCTCTCGTCGAGTGGGCGCGCGAGCGGCTGGGCCGGCACAAGTACCCGCGTCGCATCGAGGTGCTTGATGCCCTTCCCATGGGGCCGAGTCACAAGGTACTCAAACGCGAGCTGCGTGCGCAGTTCGCCAACAACAAGGAGGCGTGAGGTCATGGACCTGAACCTGTCCGAGGAAGAGCGCGAGGTCCGCGAGTGGGTCCGCACCTTCGTGCGCAAGGAGATCATTCCGCTCGAGCCTGAGGTGCTGAGCCGAGAGCGCCGGGGCGAGCCGGGTCTGCGGGAGGTGGAGCTCAAGACCCTTCGGGACAAGGCGAAGGAGTCTGGGTTCTTCGGGGTGCACACACCGCAGGAGTATGGCGGCATGGGGCTCGGCGCGGTGATGAACGCCCTCGTCGAGGTGGAGCTGGGTCGGTCGTTCGTGCAGTTCAAGTTCGGCGGTGAGGCCGACAACATCCTCTACTTCGCCAACGACGAGCAGAAGGAGAAGTACCTCATCCCCACCATCAGCGGCGAGCGCAAGAGCTGCTTCGCCATCACCGAGACCGGGGCCGGCTCCGACGCCCGCGCCATCCGCACCTCCGCCCGACGCGAGGGCGACGAGTGGGTGATCAACGGTGAGAAGACCTTCATCACGGGAGGCAACGAGGCCGACTTCACGATGGTCTTTGCGGTCACTGACAAGGAGAAGGGTGCCGACGGCGGGGTCACCTGCTTTCTCGTGGACCGCGACCAGGGCTGGAAGTCGGAGTACATCGACACCATGGGCGAGTGGGGCCCGGCGGCGCTGATCTTCGACAACGTACGTGTGCCCCACTCGAGCATTCTCGGAGAGGAGGGCAAGGGCTTCGAGCTCGCCATGCAGTGGATCGGCAAGGGTCGCTACCTGTTGCCCGCTCGCGCACTCGGGGCCTGCGAGCGTCTGGTCGAGATGGGCATGGAGCACGCCCGCAACCGGGTCACCTTCGGCCAGCCGATCGCGGACCGCCAGGCGATCCAGTGGATGGTCGCTGACTCCGCCGTGGAGATCGAGGCGCTGCGCTGGCTGGTGCTGTCCGCGGCGTGGCAGGTCGACGCCGGGCTCGACTCGCGCCAGGCCCAGTCGATGGCCAAGCTCTACGGCGGCGTGAAGGCCAACGAGATCGTCGACCGGGTGCTGCAGATACACGGCGGCATGGGCTACACCCGCGAGCTTCCGATCGAGCGGTGGTACAGGGAGCTCCGGCTGCTACGCATCTACGAGGGCACCGACGAGATCCAGCGCCGCACCATTGCCCGCAACCTGTTGAAGGGGCACGCCTCCATCCGCGGCTTCCTGGGTTGACTCGAATACCGTCCAGCGATGGCGGGACGGCGGTGTAGCTGCTGCTGAGGTTGAAGCCAGTCGCCGCGGTGGGCGCGTTTGTGGTGCCCACCGCGGCATCGTGGCCTTGATCAGGCCCGGCTCACCCTTGCTCACCCCGGGGCGGCATGCCAGAAACACCCTGAGCCAGTCACTGAGAACACAAGTCACCGAGAAGACAAGAGAAGGCGAACCGATGAGCGTGACCTCCCACCGCAGCCCCGTCAACCCCAATGACCTGGCGAACCTGGACTCACTATTGACCAAGGACGAGATTGCGGTCCGCTCGTCCGTGCGCGAGCTCTGCGCCCGGCGCATCGACCCGTATGTCGCCGAGTGGTTCGAAGCCGGTGAGATCCCCGACATCCATGGCCTGGCAAGAGAGCTCGGCTCGCTCGGCCTGTTGGGGATGCACCTTCAGGGCTACGGCTGTGCGGGGATGAGCGCGACCGACTACGGCCTGGCCTGCCTCGAGCTGGAGGCCTCCGACTCCGGAGTGCGCTCGCTGGTCTCCGTGCAGGGCTCGCTGGCCATGTTCGCCATCTGGCGCTGGGGCAGCGAAGAGCAGAAGCAGGAGTGGCTGCCGCGCATGGCCACCGGCGAGGCCATCGGCTGCTTCGGACTGACCGAGGCCGACCACGGCTCGGACCCCGGCAGCACGCACCACCGCCAAGCGCGACGGCGGCGATTGGGTGCTCAACGGCAGCAAGATGTGGATCACCAACGGCTCCGTGGCCCAGGTGGCTGTGGTCTGGGCGCAGACCGACGAGGGCATTCGGGGCTTTGTGGTGCCGACCAACTCCCCGGGCTTCTCGGCATCGGCGATCAAGCACAAGCTCTCGCTTCGCGCCTCGGTGACGAGCGAGCTGGTCATGGACCACGTGCGCCTGCCTGCAGACGCGGTGCTTCCCCAGGTCCGCGGGCTGAAGGGCCCGCTGTCCTGCCTGAACGAGGCCCGCTTCGGCATCGTCTGGGGCGCCATGGGCGCCGCTCGCTCCTCGTTCGAGACGGCGGTGCGGTACTCCCAGGAGCGGGTGCAGTTCGGCAAGCCGATCGCCGGCTTCCAGCTCACCCAGAAGAAGCTGGCCGACATGTACCTCGAGCTGAGCAAGGGCATCCTGCTGGCAATCCACCTCGGCCGCATGAAGGACGCAGGCACCCTGCGCCCGGAGCAGGTCAGCCTGGGTAAGCTCAACAACGTGCGTGAGGCGCTGGAGATCTGCCGTACCGCCCGCACCATCCTGGGCGCCAACGGCATCTCGCTGGAGTACCCGGTCATCCGCCACGCCAACAACCTCGAGTCGGTCCTCACCTACGAGGGCACTATCGAGATGCACACGTTGGTGGTCGGTCTGGCCCTCACCGGCGTGGACGCGTTCCGCTGAGCGGGGAATGTGGGCGCGCTTGCGAGCGTGCCAATCCACGCTGTTGTGTTGTTACTCGCGTGGACTCGCCAAGGTCGCAGCCGAGGACCAAGTCCGCGCGTTCGAGAGTCTACTACCCGTCAATCTCGCCGCCTTGGCGTCGCAGCAGGCTGCACGCATCAAGGGCAAGGCGGACATGTAGACCGACCTGGTCGGGCGGTGCGGCTCATCGACGTGCTCTTTTCGTCTCCTTCTTCTTCACCCCCTCTACTTCGGTGCCTGTCGCGCCCCTCAAAGACGGCTGCGTCGCGAGGCGCGGCCTACAGAGGCGTAGTCGGACCAAGATGCCGCGCATAACTACGTTCACCGCCTGCCGAGCGGAGCCAACGCGAGGGGCGCCGAATCGGCGTTCCGGGCCGCATAGACCCTCCCACAAGCCAGCGTCGAAGACCGGAAAGGCCCATTGGTTTCTGTCGGACCCAACCGCCTCGTCACGCCACTGCTGTCAAGCGCGATGGTGTTGGTTTCCATCGCGATTTCATACCCCCACCCCTGGCATACCCGCAGGTCAGCGCACCGGCAGTCCGGCCAGCACGGTGGTGTAAACCCCAACTTGCGTGCGCATTCCCCACAAACCTCGAACCCGCCCGATCCGGATTACGCGTTTGCGCAGGTCACAGGCCTGCGACCCCAGAACCTGATGACCGCCAAAACAGGGCCGTTTTCGATACCCCCACCAGGTATAAGAAAGAGGGCCTCTGACCACGTTTCCGCAGGTCAGAGGCCCTCTCACGCACGTGGTGGCAGGTGAAGGATTCGAACCTTCGAAGCTTTCGCGATGGATTTACAGTCCACTCCCATTGGCCGCTCGGGCAACCTGCCTGGGTGCGGATGGAACAATAGCAACCCAACCACGGTGCGCGTCCACTCGGGCGGGCCGCACCACGACAAATGACCCGGCGTCGACCGGCACCACGCCAACTGACACCAGCCCCTCGCCTCGCCGTGGGGGACCCACCTGACCCACCTGACGCACCCGAAGGAGCCGACATGGCCGACGCATCGTTCGACGTCGTGAGCAAGGTTGACAAGCAAGAGGTGAGCAACGCGCTGACGCAGTCCCAGAAGGAGATCTCCCAGCGCTATGACTTCAAGAATGTCGGAGCGTCCATCGAATGGAGCGGCGACAACATCCTGATCAAGGCAAACAGCGAGGAACGGGTGCTCGCCGTCCTTGACGTCTTCCAGACCAAGCTGGTCAAGCGCAACGTCTCGCTCAAGGCCCTCGATCTTGACGAGAAGACGCCTCAGCTCTCCGGCAAGGAGTACCGCCTCGAGTTCTCCCTCAAGGATGGCATCAGCCAGGAGCAGGCCAAGAAGATCACCAAGATGATTCGCGACGAGTACGGCAAGACGGTCAAGCCGCTCATCCAAGGCGACGAGCTTCGCGTCTCCAGCAAGTCCAAGGACGACCTGCAAGCGGTCATGGCGATGCTGCGCAGTGCTGACCTGGAGGTCGCGGTCCAGTTCACCAACTACCGCTGAGCCTGCTGAGGCAGCCGGGGTCCTGGGCGAGTCGTCCAGGACCCTTCTCAGTGCCGGTATGCCGTGCCCGTCACCCGAAGACGGCCCGCGACGCCAGCGCCTCGCGCAGCTCGGAGTCAGCGTCGATGATGGCCCGACGCACCGAGGCCGTCAGGTCGGCGCGAGCGAGCGCAGCTGCGGACTGGTCCGCAGTGGATTGTTCGACCATGTTGCTCGGAAAGGCCAACGCGGCGACCCTGGCCAAGGCGTCCTCGCCGAGCCGCCCCGACAGGGCTGGCACATCGGTGAAATAGCGCGGAACGTATGGCCGCAGAACGTCATGGTCGGGGGCATACCAGAAGCCGGTGGCGAGCGCGTTCAACTCGTAGTTGGATCGCCCGTGGTCTCCGGTGATCTGCTCCCAAGCCCACTCCTTCGCCAACGCATCGGGCACAGAAGCCTTGGCCTGCAACGCTTTCAGGTTGCCCTGCATGGTGTGGTCGCGCTCCAGCGCTGCGTCGATCTCGACCGGTCCGATGGCGCCGCGTCGAGCCAGGTTGCCCAGCACCACCCATCGAAAGTCCGAGTCCCCGGCCAGACCCTCGGGCAGGTGATCCCCGAATGCCCACCCATGCAACAGGTCCTCGTCAGCCGACGAGGTGGCCACGTATCGAGCAGCCACCAGCGCCCGTGACGAGCCCGGTTCTGACTGGGCAAGCATCGATGCAGCGGCCTTGGCCAGGACGGCGTAGGCGCCTTCCTGCTCGGACACGGGGATGAACTGGGGAATGATCCGCAGCGTCATCTGCAGACCCACCCGGTTGATGATCGACTGGTTGCTCTCCTTGGCCCATGACGTTGCCATGACAGCGAGCAGGTGCCGCGGGTCGATCTCGGCGAGCGCGACGCCGTCGATAAGAGCAGCCCAGACGACCGCCCTCGCCTGCGCCGGCGGGACCGAAGACAGCTCAGCCGGCGCCGCAGCGACCGTGGCGGCATCGAGCTTGATGTTGGCCCAGGTCAGGTCAGCCGCGTTCGGGATCAACATCCTTGCTATCGGCTTGCCTTCCAGCTCAGGCAGGATGGACTCTTTGCGGTCCACCGTCGTAGCGACCCGGAATACCTCTGTGCCGTATGAGAATCCCGCAATATCGAAACTGTGCGGGCGATCTGCTGGGTACAGGTCGGGCGGGGTTCTGTGGACCGTCGCGGAAGTTATCAGGCCCTGGTCGGACGTCGTCTCCAGCGAGATCGCGTCGAGCCCTGCCGTCCGAAGCCAGGCGTCAGCCCAGCCCTGCAGGTCTTTGCTGCTCGAACGCTCCATCGCCCCCATGAAGTCCGCGAGGGAGGCGTTTCCGTACGCATGGGAGCGCAGGTAGTCCACCACCCCGGCTATGAAGGCACCATCCCCAATGTGTTCAATGAGCTGAAGCAGCGTTGCTGACCCCTTGGCATAGGAGATGCCGTCGAAGTTCTGCAGCGCCGACTGGGCGTCGGGAGCGGGGGAACCAGCAACGGGATGGGTCGACGGCATCCGCTCGGCACCATAACCCCAGGGTTTGCGGGCCATCGACGAGTCGACCCAGGCATCGGTGAACTCCGTTGCCTCGCAAAGGGTTCGGTGAGACATGTACTCAGCGAAGGACTCGTTCAGCCACAGGTCGTCCCACCACTGCATGGTCACCAGGTCGCCGAACCACATGTGTGCCATCTCGTGCGAGATGGTGCTGGACCGGGTCAGCACCTCATCGTGGGTCGTGGCTCCGCGAAAGACGTACTGGTCGCGCAACGTCACGCAACCCGGGTTCTCCATCGCGCCGGCGTTGAACTCCGGGACGAAGACCTGGTGGTACTCCCCGAACGGATAGCGGATGCCGAACAACGAGTGGTAATAGTCAAAGGACTTACGGGTGATGGAGAGTATCTGCTCGGCCTGACGTTCGAGCGGCTCCCGCAGGGAGGCCCGTGCGTGGATACCCAGCGGGATGCCGTCGTGCTCGGCGGCAACAGAGACGTACGGTCCGGCGCACACGGTGAAGAAGTAGGTTGCCAGCGGCTTCGTCGTCGCCAGCACCCAGCTCCCCTCCCCCGTACGCGTGGCGGCACCGTTGCCGAGCACGATCCACTCCGGCGGCGCAGTCACCGTGACGTCGTATGGAGCCTTGAGGTCGGGCTGGTCGAAGCACGCGAAGACCCGCGGTGCTGCATCCAGGAACGAGTGCCCGTAGACGTAGTGCTGGTCGTCTGCCGGGTCGACCGCGCGGTGCAGTCCCTGCCCGTCTTTGCTGTAGCTCATGGTCGCCGTGACGACGACCTCGTTCTCGGCCGAGAGGCCGGTCAGGGCGATCCGCTGGCCATCGAAGCCGGCGCCATCGATCTCCACACCGTTGAGCGTGGCCCGGTGGAGCCTCTGCGGTTTGACGTCCAGGAACGTCGACGCCCCCGGCTGCGCGCAGGTGAACCGCACCGTGCTCGAGGACTCGAAGGTCGTCGCCCCTTGGGCGAGATCAAGCTCCACTCGGTATGCGGTGACGTCGAGCAAGGCGGATCGCGCCTCGGCTTCACTACGGGTCAGGTTGGCCATGCCCGACACTCTTTCAGAAGCGTTGCGGGGTGGTCTGCGCGGTCACCGCCGGCGAACGCCGGTCAGTAGCCGCGGAACCCCGTTGCCATCGCTTCCAGCCGCGCTATGCGCTCCGCCATCGGCGGGTGGGTCGCGAACAGCCGTGAGACGTCCTGAGCCCGGAACGGGTTCGCAATCATCATGTGACTGGCGTTGACGATGTCCCGCTGCGGGGCCAGCGGGGCGGCAGCCGTCCCGCGCTCGAGCTTGCGCAACGCCGATGCAAGGGCCAACGGGTCGCCGGTCAGCTTGGCGCCGTCCTCGTCGGCGTCGTACTCCCGCGTGCGGGTGATCGCCAGCTGGATCGTCGTTGCCGCAAGAGGAGCAAGCAGGGCCATCAGCAGCATGCCCATCGGGTTGGAACGGTTGCCGTTGTTATTGCCGCCGCCGCCCCCGAAGATACCCATGAACATGAACATCTGGGCGACGCTGGTGATGACACCTGCGATCGCAGCGGCGACTGAAGCCGTCAGGATGTCGCGGTTGTAGACGTGCATGAGCTCGTGGCCCAGGACCCCACGCAGCTCGCGCTCGTCGAGCAGCTGCAGGATCCCTTGGGTGCAGCAGACCGCCGCGTTGGACGGGTCACGACCTGTGGCAAAGGCATTGGGCGCCTCGGTGGGCGAGATGAACAGGCGCGGCATCGGCTTGCCTGCAGCCGTCGAGAGCTCGCGCACGATGCGGTACATCGCCGGCGCCTGGGCCTCGCTGACGGGCTGAGCGCGCATGGCCTTGATCGCGATCTTGTCGCTGTTCCAGTAGCCGTAGGCCGTCATCGCGACGCCGAACAGGGCAAAGACCCAGATGTATCGGCCCCGGCCGACCAGGGAGCCGAGCGCGAGCAGCAGGCCAAAGATGCCGCTCAGGAGCAGCGTGGTCTTCAGCCCGTTGTAATGGTTGTGCATGTTCTTACCAACGTGCTTGCCCCGCACGGTGTTCCGGACCCGCGCCACGGCAGGACACCCCGGGGTGCATCATCAGCGGCGCCTCAGGAGCCCAGCAGCCCCAGGATCAGCTGCGGGTTCATGCTGGTCACCACGAGTGCCACTGCGGCGAGACCGACCGCGACCAGCGTTGCGGGATGTGCATGGACTACTCGTACCCTCACTGCGACAGAGCCGTCTGTCCCCGCCTCGGCTGTGGCGTCAGGTGAAGCGTCAGCCGTGGCCATGACGACACGCAGCCAGCGCAGATAGACAGCCACACCCAGAACGGCGTTGACGGCCGCGATGACGGCCAGCAACCAGAGCTCGCTCGCGACGACCGGGCGCAGCGCCGTGACCTTGGCCACGAGACCGAGGACGCCCGGCGGCAACCCGGCCAACGACAGCAACGCAAGCCCGAGGGCGGCGGCCAGAACGGGGTGGTCGTGCACGAGACCCTGGTAGCCGCTGAGGTCACGAGCGCGCGCAGCACCCCTCGTCTGGACCAGGGCGGCGACCACGGCAAACGCCAGGAGCGTCGCGAGGACGTAGGCCAACAGATAGGCCCCGGAGGCGAACACAGCAGCTGAGGACACAGCAGCCAAGGGCATGACCACCCACCCAGCCTGGGCGACGGTTGACCACGCAAGCAGTCGGACAACGCTGTCCTGTCGTAGCGCCATGATGTTGCCCAGAGTCATGCTCGCCGCCGCAACGATCGCGATGGTGGTCAGGGCCGGAGCGCCCAATGGCGCGATGGCCCGGATCACGATGAGCAGCGCCGCGAGGGCAGCGATCTTGGAGACCCCGGCGAGGAAGGCGGCGATCGGCAACGGAGCTCCGTCGTAGGCCTCAGGAGTCCACGCATGGAACGGCACGAGCGACAGTTTGAAGCCGATCCCGGCGACCACGAGAGCCACGGCCAGAACCAGGATCGGGCGTCGGGTCGGATCGTCGATCACCGCGAGCGCCGCTGCGGGAGTGAGGAATCCGCTGCCGGTGGCGGTGAACCACAGGGCGGCCGCGAGCGCCAGCAGACCGAACGAGACCAACGCCGTGGTGAGCAGTGCTATCGCCCCGGAAATTGCTGAGCGTGCGCCCCTCAGCGCGACCAGCGCCACTGTCGGGAGGGTGGCGAGCTCGAGGGCAACCAGCCATGAACCGAGGTCGCGAGCACCGGCAACAGCAGTTGCTCCTGCCGTCGCGGCCAGGACCAGGCTCACGATGACGGCCGTGTTCCCTGATGACTGCTTCTTGTCATCAGGCCAGCTGAGCAGGAGAGTCACACCGGCCGCCAGCAGAGCAGCCAGCTGCAGGCCCGACGCCACGGCATCGGCGGCATACATGCACTGGCCACCGCCGGGCAGGCACAGTGTCTGGCGAACACCTCCGGCAACCATGCCGAGACCGGCGAACGTGCCCACCGCTCCGACGACGAGGCTGACCAGCGCGATCATGTAGTGCGTGCGACGCAGCCGCTGGGCCGCGACGTCGACGACCAGCACAACGGCAGCTCCGATGGCTGGTGCCAGCACCGGGAGGAGCACCCCGGCGTTCACGGCGACAACGGCCTGGCTCATCGGGACACCTCAGAAGTGATGACGGAGACATCCTTGCTCGTCGTGTTCAGCACGATCCCGGGCGCAACGCCGAGGACGAGAACGGTAGCGACCAGGACTGCCAGTACGGACCATTCGCCGCCGTGAGCGTCCACATGCGCAGGCGAGGTGCGGTCGCCGGACCAGATCAGCCGTAGCACCCGCAAGGAGTAGCCGGCGGCCACCGCGGTGCCGGTCACGGCCAGGACGGCCAGAACCCGCATGAAGCCTTCAGGACGGTCGGCTGCCGGGGACCACGCGGAGTACATGGCCAGGAACTCGCCCCAGAAACCGACCAGACCGGGAAGACCGAGCGACGCTGCGAAGCCGACGACGAGGGCAAGGCCCAGGCGAGGAGAGACCTCACGCAATGCGGCGCGCGCGGTGGCCAGGTCAGCTGATCCCCACCGTTCCTTGAGGCCGCCCACGAGGAAGAAGAGCAGGGCGGACACGACGCCGTGGGCGATGTTGGCGAACAAGGCCGCCTGAAGCCCGACTGTGGTCCCGCTCGACAGCCCCAGAACCACGAAGCCCATGTGCGCAACGGAGGAGTAGGCGATGAGTCGCTTCAGGTCGTTCTCGACCAGGCAGGCCAAGCCTCCCCAGAGGATCCCGACGACGCCGGCAGCCGCGAACACCGGAGCCAGTGCGCCGAATCCGATGGGCAGAGGCGCGATGACCAGGCGCACGATGCCGTACGTGCCCATCTTCAGCAGGATCGCCGCAAGCAGCACCGAACCGGCCGTGGGGGCGATGGTGTGGGCCGGTGGCAGCCATGTGTGGAACGGCCACATGGGGATCTTGATGCCCAGCCCCACGAGCAGCAGCGCGGCGATGACCATCTGCGCGGACCGATCCAGTCCCGCTCCGCGGGCGGCAGCAAGCGCGTCCAGGTTGGCCGTGCCGGCGGAGTGGACCAGCGCGAGGATGCCAACCAGCATCAGCGTCGAGCCGAGCACGGTGTACAACACGAATCGGCCTGACGCGTCCGCGCGCGCCGGGAGATCGTGGGAGTCGCCGAAACGGGAGATCAGCACCCACATCGGGATGAGCACGATTTCGAAGGAGAGGAAGAAGACGACGGCATCGCGGCTCAAGAACGTGGCCAGTGCCCCCAGCTCGACCAGCTGCAGGCAACCGTAGAAGGTCGTCGGCGAGCCACCGTGCGGGGGGTAAGAGCGGGCATGGACAACGACTGCGATGCCAAGGGCGGCAGTGAGGATCAAGAGTGGGGCACTGATGCCGTCCACCGAGAACTGCCATCTGACGCCGAGCGAGGGCAGCCACTGGTAGTCGACCTTGGGGCGTGTGATCACCGTTGCGACCACGAGAGCGGCCGTGGCGACGGAGGCGACCAGGCTGACCAGATTGGCGTTGGCTTCGCTGGCCCTCACGGAGTCGCGCCCGGTCAGGATCAACGCGGTGCCGGTCAGTGCCGGGATCGCCAGAGCAGCGAGCAGGAGGATCACCACGACGTCACCCCGACCACGCCGACAGCCAGCAACCCGACCAGCAACCACACGAGGTACGACGATGGCTTGCGGGTATGCACCCGCTCGCCGGTGACGCCGATCCAGCGCGTCACCACGACGGTGCCGCGCACGTAGGCGTCGATGACCTGGCGGTCTGCAACGACCACGATGTCGGCGAGCCGGACGACTTGGGATGCCAGGGCGACATAGACACCATCCGCGCCGAGACCCCTGTCGAACAACGCCATTCGATCGGCGCCAAGACGAGCGGCCGCATCACCGATGCCGTCAACGGGTGCCAGGAACCGCACGCTCGCCCAGGACGCCACGATCAGGACCAACGAAGAGGCGGCCAGCCACCACGTGATGTGTGGCTCAACCTGGACCAGTGGGGTGAAGATGATCAGTCCTCCGACAACGGATAGGAACGCGAGGAGCCCTACCGACAGGCGGGCACTGCGATGGATGTCCGCGTGGCCATGATCCGGCTCAGCGTGGACATCGGTGACGGTCGAGCCCGACGCGGGCGCCGAGCCGGGCGGAATACCCCCCTCGGAGGCCGGCTCAGTGAAGATCGCGATGATGCTGACGTCCTCGACCTCGCCCGCCTCCTTGATCGCTGCCTCGTGGGTGACCTCCTCCTCAGCACTGAGATGGGTCAGGACCAGCCAGGCGCGCGTGCAGTACGCAGCGGTGAGCACAACGCTCATCCCCACCGCGACCATGACGATCCACCCGGCGGCAGAACCGAGCTCGGAGATGTTGTCGTGTGCAGCAGCCAGAACGTATTCCTTGGCGACAAAACCAGCCAGCGGCGGGACTCCGGCAAGCGCCAGAAAACCAATGCCGAGGGGCACTCGTAGCTGCTTGTGATGGCGCACCCCACCCGCCAGGGCGATCGCCGAGGTGCCTGCGACGAGCACGCTGAGCCACCCGATCGCGAGGAACAGCAACGCCTTGAACATCGCATGTGACAAGAGGTACAAGACCGCGGGACCGGATCCGGTGGCCACCGGCGCAACAGCAAGGGCCGACAGCATGATCGCGATCTGGCTGATGGTGGAGTAGGCCAACAGACGCTTGAGGTCCGACTGACCGAAGGCAAGGATCGCAGCGCCGATCATCGTCACGGCGGTGATCACCGCGAGGACCAGGCGGGCCGGATCCGATAGGACGAAGATCGGGAACAGCCGGGCCAGGACGAAGGTACCGGCGGCAACCATCGTCGCGGCGTGGATGAGCGCTGAGGCCGGGGTGGGGCCCTCCATCGCGTCTGGCAGCCAGTCGTGGAACGGGAACTGCGCGGACTTACCGGCGATGCCGGAGAGCAGGCAGATGAGCGCGGCCGTCAGCAGGGTCGATCCCGGCAGACCGGACCAGGTGGCCATCAGGTCGCGGATGTTTGTGGTCCCGGCGCCGGAAGCCAGGATGATCAGGCCGATGACGAAGGCCAGGTCGGCGAAACGGGTCACCAAGAACGCCTTGGTGGCAGCCCGGGACGCGGAGTCCTTGCGGCTGTAGTGGCCGATGAGCAGGTACGAGCACCAGCCCATGACCTCCCAGCCGACGAGGGTGAGCACGAGGTCACCGGACAGGACGACGAGCAACATCCCCGCGAGGAACAGCGACACCGTTCCGGTGAAGACGCCATAGCGGTCGTCGTCATGCAGGTACCACTTCGTGAAGAGCTGGATCGCGAGCCCCACGATGCCGACCGCGAAGACCACGATCGCGCTGAGCTCGTCCACGAGCAGGTGCAGCGGCATTCGCAGCTGACCCAGCGGGAGTGCTCCGATGGTGGAGACCTCGCCGACCAACGAGTCGTGGTGCACGGCATACAGGAGATAGGAGCCGGCGAGCAGGGTGACGACCCCCCCGGTGGACGCGATGACGGCGCTGGCGAAGCGGCGTCGGGCCGCGAACAAGCCAAGCACCGAGGCCACGAAGGGGGCCAGGACGACCATCCGGGTCGCCTGGAGGACTAGATCGCTCATGCGCCGGGCTCGCTTAGGTCGATGTGGCCACGCTTGCGGAACAACGCCAGGATCACGGCGAGCGCGACTCCGATCTCGGCAGCGGCGATGGTGATGAGGAAGAGCGTCAGGACCTGGCCCGTGCGCAAGGTGTCACCCCGTACCGAGCCCATCGTGACGAACAGCAGGTTGGCCGAGTTCAGGATCAGCTCGACCCCGATCAGCACGAGGACGGCGTTGCGCCTGGCGATGACGCCATAAGCCCCCGCCCCGGCAAGGACGCAGACGAGCGCGAGCGGTAGCCAAACATGGATCATGTGGACTCCGTCTCGGCCGGCACTGGCGATGTAGGCGACGTGGTGGGCATACGGGAGACGGCCAAGGCGGCGATCAATGCCATGAGGAGCAACACGGAAAGCAGCTCGAAGGGCCATACCCAAGCGCCGAAAAGCTGGGTGGCAATCGCTTTGGTGTCACCGGTTTGGGCCGACAGGACCTCTCCGCCGAGGGCCGGTAGCAGGACTCCAGCCAGCAAAGCCGTGGTGCCGGCCGCGATGACGGCTGCCGCGATCCGTTGGACCGCACTGGAGGAGTGCTCGGGACTGCGCCCCATGGGCGCTCGGGTCAGCATGAGCGCGAAGAGCACGAGGACCACCACGGCGCCGACGTAGACGAGCAGCTGGACGAGGGCGACCAGCTCTGCGCCAAGGATCAGATAGCAGCCGGCCAGGGTGCCCAGCGCCACGACGAGCCACAGTGCGGCATGGACGAGCCGCTGCGTGGTGACCGCGAGAACCGCGCTCGCCGCGGTGATCAGTCCAACAGCACCGAACAGAATATCCAGCGACGTCATGAGCGTGCCTCCGGAGCCGTTCGCGCCGGCTTGTTGGCCGTTGTGATCTCTTGGGGTTCAGCCGAGCTCGGATCGAGCGCGGGCGGGGGCGGCACAGTGGGCATCCATTCCCCGAGCCGCGCCTTTTCGTGCAGCAGATCCTTGATATCCACCTCGGCGTACTCGAACTCAGGGCTCCAGTGCAGCGCGTCGAACGGACAGACATCGACACAGATGCCGCAGTACATACAGAGGGAGAAGTCGATGGCGAACCGGTCGAGCACGTTGCGCTGGCGCTCCCGCCCGCCCTCGGTTGTCGCCGGGAGTGTCTCCTTGTGGGAGTCGATGTAGATGCACCAGTCCGGGCACTCTCGGGCACACAGCATGCAGCTGGTGCAGTTCTCCTCGAGCAGCGCGATGACACCTTGGGTGCGAGGGGGGAGGTATGGCTTGGTGTCGGGGTACTCAGCCGTATGGGTGGGTGTGCCAAGCGTCTTGGCGGTGGTGATCAGGCCCTTGACGAGGCCAGGGAGTAGCCCACCCGACTTGGTGCCCTCGGACGGTTCTGCGTGTGAATGCTGGTGATCGGTCATCGTGAGCTCAACACCACCCATATTGCGGTCAGGGCCAGCTGAACGAGAGCGACCGGGACGAGGACCAACCAAGCGAGGCGCTGGAGCTGGTCCTCACGAAGGCGCGGCCATGCGACACGTAGCCAGATGATCCCCACCGAGATGAACGCGCTCTTGAACAGCGTCCACACCGGCCCGAGGGAGTCGGAGAACGGGCCGTGCCAACCGCCGAGGAACAGTACGGTGAACAGCAGGGACATCACGACGATGCCGGCATACTCGGAGAGCAGGAAGAACGCGAAACGCAGCCCGCTGTACTCGGTGAACGGCCCCATCACGATCTCTGAGTCGGCAATGGGCATGTCGAAAGGCGAACGCTGGAGCTCAGCGACCGCCGCGACCAAGAAGACCATCGCGCCGGGGAGCTGCCACAACAACCACAACGGATGCCACGCGTCGGCGATGCCGGTGAGCGACAGCGTCCCCGCCGCCAGAGCGACAGACGCCACCGAGAGCACCAACGGCAGCTCATAGCTGAGCAGCTGTGCCGCGGCACGCATCCCACCGAGCAGGGCGTATTTGTTGGCGCTCGACCAACCCGCCATCAAGAGGCCCAGGATGCCCACCGCGCTGGCCGCCAGGACGAACAGCACGCCGGCGTCAACATCTGCCCCGACCAACGTCGGAGAGATCGGTATCACGGCCAGCGCCACGAGATATGGCACCAGGGCGACGGCAGGCGCAAGCTTGAACACCCAACGGTCGGCGGCCCGCGGCGTGATGTCTTCCTTCTGGATGAACTTGGCGGCGTCGGCGACCAGCTGGGCCCAGCCGTGGAATCCGCCGGCGTACATCGGGCCGAGCCGACCCTGCATGTGCGCCATCACCTTGTGCTCGGTCTGGCCCACGATCAGTGGCAGCACCAGGAACACGGCCAACACACTCACGGAGCGCAGAATCACCTCGAGCACGGGGTTCATCGCGGTCCCCACGTGGCGTCGGGCACGCCGGGCGCGTTGATCTTCTTACGCCCAGGCTTGTCGCTCGCCGCTCCGCCGTCATGACCGCCGGCGCCCTCTCCCGGCTCTTTGCCGCCCGGCCATGCCTTGCTCGCGCGTGACGCCAGGACAAAGGACTTGCGCAACGGGGTGCCGTCGAAGCCCTCGGGCAGCAGCAGCGGCCGCAGACCCAGGCCGGTGCCGTCGTCGAACCCGGCGAAGTCGATGCCGAACATCTCATAGGTCTCACGCTCGTGCCACGCCGCGCCACGCCACAGACCCGTTGCGCTGGGAGCAGGTTGACCATTGGGCACCCTGGTGCGCACGAGCACGCGAGCCAGCGTGCCCCTACCGGTTGAGCTGTTCATCAGATGGCAGACGAGGTCGAAGCCGGGAGTCTCCTCCGCGTCCGTCTCGTCAACCGCGGTCAGCCAGTCAAAGAAGTCAAAACCCTCGTCGCGCGCCGCCGTCAACGCAGCGGTCCACTCCTGAAGAGGTACGTCCCGACAGGGCGTCTCGCTCATGACGGCACTCCAGCCGTATCGCGACCGGTCATTTCTGTCTTGGACAACAAAGGACGCGTCACCTCACCTGCTGCGGCGCGTCGCGACCCGGCATACTTGGCACGAATTGCCTTGTTGGACAACGTTTCTGAGGCGATCTTCTCCTGCAGGCGGATGATGCCCTGAAGCAGCGCCTCCGGGCGCGGCGGGCAGCCCGGAACGTATACATCGACCGGAATCAGCTGGTCGACACCCTTGGTCACGCAGTACGAGTCCCAATAGGGGCCACCGCTGTTGGCGCAGGCGCCGAACGAGATGACGTACTTGGGCTCGGGCATCTGGTCATACAGCCTGCGGATCGCCGGGGCCATCTTGTCCGAGACCGTGCCCGAGACGATCATCAGGTCTGCCTGGCGAGGGCCCGGCGCGAAGGGGATGACGCCCAGGCGAATAAAGTCGTGGCGTGCCATGGACGCGGAGATGAACTCGATGGCGCAGCAGGCCAGCCCGAAGTTGAACACCCAGAGGCTGTAGCGACGGCCCCAGTTGAGGACGAGCTTGATCGGGCGGGGCGCGTCGTCGTTGACCGCTCCGATGCGGGGCATGGGCAGGTCGACGGGCATCAGAGCCACCGCAACAGGCCGCGTCGCGCCGCATGGGCCAACCCCACCAGGACCACACCGATGAAGATGCCCATCTCGGCCAGCGAAGCCATGCCGAGGTCGGCGCTGCGGATCACGGTGGCCCACGGGAAGAGGTAGACGGCGTCGACGGCGAAGATCACGTAGAGAAACGCATAGAGGAAGTAGCGCACATTGGTGTGCGCCCAGCCCTCCCCCACGGGGTCGACACCGCACTCGTAGGTCGTGAGCTTCATGACCGTCGGCGCTTGTGGCGCCAGGAGTCGACGGACCGCCATGGCGGCAACAAAGAGGAGTGCGCCGGCAATGACGACACCACCGACGGTGAGATACGGGTTCACGCCGGTCAGCCTAGTCAGCGGCGTGAGCGGTTCCGGAGCCGGGTAGGTACGGCTCAGACCTGCCACGAAGCACGATCTGGTCGACGACTAATATGTATGGAGTCATAACGCCACAGGGACGTCCTGGGGCAAATCGAGAAGTCTGGTGGGGAAGCACGGAATGAGTATCAAGCCAGTTGAAAGTCTTGACAGTGTCGTGATTCGTTTTGCCGGGGACTCAGGTGACGGCATGCAGCTCACCGGAGACCGTTTCACCTCCGAGACCGCGGCGCTGGGCAACGACCTGTCCACCCTGCCCAACTATCCTGCCGAGATTCGCGCCCCTCAGGGCACCCTGCTTGGTGTCTCGAGCTTCCAGCTGCATTTCGCGGACCATCACGTCCTGACCCCCGGCGACGCACCAGACGTGCTCGTGGCGATGAACCCGGCCGCGCTCAAGGCCAACCTGGGCGACCTCCCCCGTGGGGCCACGATCATCGTCAACACTGACGAGTTCACCAAGCGCAACCTGGCCAAGGTCGGCTATGACGTGTCTCCGGTCGAGGACGGCAGCCTCGACAGCTACCACCTGCACCCGCTGCGACTGACCTCCCTCACCGTCGACGCGCTCGGCGCCTTCGACTTGTCCCGCAAGGACAAGGAGCGGTCCAAGAACATGTTCGCTCTCGGTCTTCTGTCGTGGCTGTACACCCGCCCGACAACCGGCACCGAACAGTTCCTGAAGAACAAGTTCGGGTCCAAGCCCGACATCCTGGAGGCCAACCTCGCGGCCCTGAACGCGGGCTTCAACTACGGCGAGACCACAGAGGACTTTGCCGTCACGTATGAGATCGCCCCGGCCAAGATGCGGGGCGGCGCCTACCGCAACATCGTCGGCAATACGGCCCTCGCCTATGGCCTGGTGGCTGCGGCGCACCGCAGCGGATTGCAGCTGGCCATGGGCGCCTACCCGATTACACCGGCCACGGACATCCTCCACGTCCTTGCCAAGCTGAAGAGGTTCGGCGTCATCACGATGCAGGTCGAGGACGAGATCGCCGGCGTCGGCACCGCGATCGGAGCCTCGTACGGCGGGGCCCTCGGCGTCACAGCCACGTCCGGTCCCGGTGTTGCGCTCAAGTCCGAGGCGATCGGCCTCGCGGTCATGCTGGAGCTGCCGCTGGTGGTCGTCGACGTCCAGCGAGGCGGACCATCCACCGGCCTGCCGACCAAGACCGAGCAGTCCGACCTGCTGCAGGCCATGTATGGCCGCAACGGCGAGTCCCCCTGCGCGGTCATCGCCCCGCAGTCCCCGGGCGACTGCTTCAACGCTGCTTTCGAAGCAGTCGAGATGGCCACGACCTACCGGACCCCGGTGTTCGTGCTCTCCGACGGCTACCTCGCCAACGGCTCCGAGCCGTGGCTCATCCCGGACGTCGCCGAGCTACCCCAGATCGACATCGACTTCACCACGGAGCCCAATGACGTTGATGCCAACGGCGAACCGGCGTTCCACCCCTACCTGCGTGACCCCGAGACCCTGGCTCGCCCTTGGACCCTCCCTGGCACCCCGGGCCTGGAGCACGTTATCGGCGGGATCGAGAAGGCCGACATCACCGGCAACCTCTCCTACGACCCCGACAACCACGACAAGATGGTGCACCTGCGCCAGGCCAAGATCGACGGCATCGCCAAGAGCCTCCCTGACCTGGAGGTGGACGATCCATCCGGCGACGCGGACGTCCTGATCCTGGGCTGGGGATCCACCTACGGCCCGATCGCGGAAGCCGTCCGCTTGGTCCGCAACGACGGCATCAATGTCGCCCGCGCCCATCTACGCCATCTCAACCCCTTCCCACCCAACCTCGGGGAGGTGCTCGCTCGTTACGAGCAGGTGATCGTGCCCGAGATGAACCTGGGCCAGCTCTCCCTCATGCTGCGAGCCAAGTACCTCGTGGACGTGCAGTCCTACACGCAGGTCCGCGGGTTGCCCTTCACCTCGATCGAGCTTGCAGCCGTCCTGAGCAAAGCCACAGCCAACCTGAGCGGAGCCAACCGATGACCACCATCGACCTCGGTATGCCGGGTGCTGGCACCTTTGGGGTGCCTCATCTTCACGAAGACGCGCCGCCGCTGAACAAGAAAGAGCTCGCCAGCGATATGGAGCCCCGCTGGTGCGCGGGCTGTGGCGACTACTCGATCCTGGCAGCGGTCCAGGGATTCCTGCCCGAGCTCGGACTCAAGCGCGAGAACATCGTCTTCGTCTCCGGTATCGGATGCTCCTCGCGCTTCCCGTTCTACATGAACACCTACGGAGTGCACTCGATCCACGGCCGCGCTCCAGCCATCGCAACCGGCCTGGCCACGGCACGACAGGATCTGTCGGTGTGGGTCGTCACCGGCGACGGTGACGCGTTGTCCATCGGCGGAAACCACCTGATCCACGCCATGCGGCGCAACGTCAACCTCAAGATCCTGTTGTTCAACAACAAGATCTACGGTCTGACCAAGGGTCAGTACTCCCCCACCTCGGAGCTCGGCAAGGTCACCAAGTCGTCGCCGTACGGCTCGGTCGACAGGCCGTTCAACCCGGTGTCGTTGGCCTTGGGCTCGGAGGCCACGTTCGTGGCACGAACCATGGACACGGACCGCAAGCACCTCACCTCGGTGCTTCGCGCAGCCGCCGAACACCGCGGCACGGCGCTGGTCGAGATCTATCAGAACTGCCCCATCTTCAACGATGGCGCCTACGAGCTGCTCAAGGACCGCGACGAAGCCGAAGCACGGGTCGTCCACCTCGAGGACGGCCAGCCGGTGCGCGTGGGGACCGACAAGCTTGTGGCGCGCGGCGACTCCGGCGAGCTGACGGTTGTTGACGCAGAGGGCGCTGACATGTCGCGGGTCGTTGTTCACGACGCCGGCGCAGATGACCCGTCCATGGCGTTCCAGCTCTCCCGGCTCGACGACCCGACCATGGCCCACATCCCGATGGGCATCTTCCGCAACGTCTCACAGCCGACCTACGAAGACCTCGTGCACGCCCAGATCGACGACGTCGTCGACGCCGCCGGTGGCAGCGCAACCGACGCCGACCTTGGGGCTCTTCTGATGGGCAACGACACCTGGACAGTCGCCGATTGACCGAGCTCTCCACCAGCGACGGGCACAACGCCAGCGACGGGCAGGACGCACGACGCGGCACGGCATACGGCGCTGGGGCATATGCGATCTGGGGCGCATTCCCCCTGTATTTCCACCTGCTCGCACCGGCCGGCGCGTGGGAGATCTTGGCCCACCGCATCCTGTGGACCCTGCTCTTCTGCGCGGCGGTTCTTGCGGTCCGGCGCGAGTTCGCCTGGAGCCGGTCTGTGTTCGGCAACCCCCGGATGCTGGGGGCCGTCACGCTCGCCGGGCTGCTGATCGGTGTCAACTGGGTCATCTACGTGGGCGCCGTGGTGGCCCACCATGTCACCGAGGCGTCATTGGGCTACTTCCTCAACCCGATCGTGACCGTGGCGATCGGCGTGATCGTCCTGCGCGAACGGCTTCGCGCTCTTCAGTGGCTGGCTGTGGCGATCGGGCTGGTCGCCGGGATCTATCTCACGATCGACTTCGGACGCCCGCCGTGGATCGCTCTGAGCCTGGCGTTCTCGTTCGCTCTCTATGGGCTGATGAAGAAGCGACTGGGCACCTCGCTCGGCGCCTTCCAGAGCCTGACCTCGGAGACGGCGGTGCTGGCCCCGATCGCGCTCGTCATCCTCTTGTGGCTCAGCACCCAGGGTGAGACGACCTTCACCGCCGACTCTCCGAGCCATCCGCTGCTCCTGGCTTCAGCCGGCGTCGTGACTGCCGTGCCGCTGCTGCTCTTCGCGGCGGCGGCCAGGCGGGTGCCGCTCGTGACCATCGGCCTCCTGCAGTTCATCACGCCCGTCCTGCAGCTGCTCTGCGGCGTGCTGCTCCTGGGCGAGTCCATGGAGACCAGCCGCTGGATCGGCTTCGGCATCGTCTGGATCGCCCTGCTGGTGTTGACGCTCGACTCGATCCGGTCAGTGCGCACCCGCCGCCGGATGGCCGACGCAGCCGAGGGCGCAGCCGTCTGAGCTTTTCGAGCCGCTGAGGTTTCTGAGCTTCTGAGCTGCCCCAAGAGGTCTAACCAGCGCGGTTGACCACGCGCTCGACCAGGGCCGACAGTGCCGTGAAGGCGTCGCCGGCGGGTGAGCCCGCCGGGAGCCTGACGGCGAGGGGTGCCAACAGCTCCTGCGCCTCTCGGGCCACGTCGTTCGTTCGTTCGCGCGCCTGGCCCATCGCCGGGTGGGCTCGCAGCAACCCGAGGGCCTCGGCGTGCAGCACGTCGTTACGCAGATCGACGCGGGGGCCGAGCAGCTCCTTGAGTCGGTCATCGTCAGGATCCACCGACTGGCGCACCAGCAGGGTCGGCAACGTGGCCACGCCTTCACGCAGGTCCGTGCCGGGCGTCTTGCCGGACTCGTCAGGCACCGAGGTGACGTCGAGCAAGTCGTCGGCGAGCTGGAAGGCGATGCCGAGCCGCTCGCCGTAACGACGCATGACATCGATGGTCTCGGGTGGGCAGCCGCTGAACATGGCGCCGTAGCGCGCAGCCGTCGCGATGAGCACACCGGTCTTGTCGGCAAGGACGCCCAGGTAGTAGTCGATCGGGTCGACGCCCTCGGGCACCGGTCGCGCGTCGCGGATCTGACCTGAGCACAGGCGGACGAACGTCTGTGCCTGGATTCGGACAGCCTCGGCGCCCAGCCCGGCGACAAGCTCGGATGCCTTGCCGAAGAGCAGGTCGCCGACCAGGATCGCGTTGGAGTTTCCGTAGGCTGCATTGACGCTGACCACACCACGACGCAGGTCAGCCTCGTCCATCACGTCGTCGTGGTACAGCGAGGCGAGGTGGGTCAGCTCGACGCCGGCCGCCGCAGCGACGACGTCATCGTTGATCCCGTCACCGATCTCAGCCGCGAGCAGGGTGAGCATCGGCCGAAAACGCTTGCCCCCAGCCTCGACCAGATGCGCCGACGCCGCCGCGATGAACGGGTCCTCGTGGTCGACGACCACTCGCAGGAGCTCGTCCACAGCCGCCAGCCCTGCCTGCAACCGCGCGGCCAGCTCCGGCGAGGCGCTGGGCAGCGCCAGCGTCGGTGACGCGGGGGTCATCGCAGGAACGACGTCATGGCAGGAACAGAGACGAACGGGCCGCGAGGTCCAGCAGCGGAGAGGGGGCAACACCGAGTGCCAGTGTCATCAGGACACCGATCGAGACGGCCAGCGTGGTGGCGATGGAGGGCGAGACTGCATGGACCGATTCGCCAGCCGGCTCGGAGAAGTACATGAGCACGATGATCCGGACGTAGACGAACGCGGCAATGGCGCTGGAGAGCACACCGATGACCGCAAGCACCGTCGCCCCGTGAGCGACCGCGGCGGAGAACACCGCGAACTTCGCGGTGAAGCCAGACGTGAGCGGGATACCGGCGAACGCCAGCAGCAGGAAGGCAAAGGCGCCCGCGACAACGGGATGGTTCTTGCCCAAACCTGCCCACTGAGACAGGTGCGTAGCCTCCGAGCCGTCATCACGGACCATCGACACGATGGCGAAGGCGGCGATGGTGCTGAAGCCGTAGGCCACCAGGTAGAACAGCACCGACGAGATGCCGACCTTGTCGAAGGCGAGCACACCCGTGAGGACGAACCCGGCGTGCGCGATGGACGAGTAGGCCAGCAGTCGTTTGATGTCGGTCTGGGTGATCGCCAGGACCGCGCCCGCCACCATGGTCAGGATGGCGACCGCCCACAGCCCTGCCGTCCAGTCCCAGCGGCTGCCCGCGACACCGACGTAGATGAATCGCAGGATCGCGCCAAATGCCGCGACCTTGGTGCAAGCGGCCATGAAGCCAGTGACCGGGGTGGGCGCGCCCTGATAGACGTCCGGGGTCCACGAGTGGAATGGCACGGCGCCGATCTTGAAGAGCAGCCCGACAAGAACGAGCAGCACGCCCGGGACCAGCAGTCCGTCCATGCCGGACTGCGTACCGATCGCCTTGGCGATGACGCCGAGATTCATCGAGCCGGCGTAGCCGTACAGCAGGGCCGAGCCGAACAGGAAGAACGCCGAAGAGAAGGCCCCGAGCAGGAAGTACTTGAGCGACGCTTCCTGGGAGAGCAGGCGCCGGCGACGTGCAAGCCCCGAGAGGATGTAGAGCGGCAGGGAGAGAACCTCAAGCGCCACGAACATCGTCAACAGGTCGCCTGCCGCCGGGAACAACATCATGCCCCCGACCGCGAACAGGGTCAGGGGGAAGACCTCGGTCGTGGTGGCGCCTGCGCGGACGGCGGCCGCTTCCTGCGCTGAACCGGGCGCCGAAGCACCCTGAGCAGTGAACGCGTCGGCGCCCACACCGTCGAAGCGCTCGGCCATGGCCAGGATGCTGAGTGCCGCCAGCACCAGGATGGTGCCCTGCAGGAAGAGAGCAGGCCCATCCATGACAACGGCTCCGGCCAGCGTGCTGCCCTGATGGTCAAGGCCGACGATGACCGCACCCATCGCGCCCAGCAGACCAAGGAGTGCCACGCTCACCTGGACCACGTACCGCTGCGAGCGGGGCGCAAAGGCCTCAACCAGCACCCCGATCATCGCCGTGGCGAAGATGATCAGCATCGGCATGATGGCGCCGTAGTTGATGGTCGTGGCGACGAACTCCGTCGGCAGCCCGGACAGCCCGGTCAGCCCGGACAGGGAGGCGATCACTTGACAGCTCCTTCAGCAGCCGCGGGGTGCGTTGCTGCCGGGTCGGTGACGCCGACGTATTGAAGCGTCCTGGCGACGGCGGGGTTGATGACGTCGAGTGCCGGCTTGGGGTAGAAGCCCAGGACGATGAACGCCGCGATCAACGGCGCAACGACCCACTTCTCCCGGTGGGAGAGATCCGGCGTGCCGGCGGCAGCGTCGGGCTTGGGCCCGGTCATCATCCGCTGGTACATGAGCAGGATGTAGAGCGAGGCCAGGATGATGCCCAGGGTCGCGATCACTGCGGCAACGCGGTAGCGCTGGAACGTCCCCAGCAGGACGAGGAACTCGGAGATGAAGGAGTTCAGGCCAGGCAGCGCAAGACCCGACAGACCGGAGATGAGGAAGACGCCGGCGAGTACAGGAGTCACCCGTTGCCAACCCCCGTAGTCGGGGATCCGCTTGCTGCCGCGACGGCGGATGAGCATCCCCGCGACGAGGAACAACGCGGCGGTGGTGAAACCGTGGTTGACCATGTAGAGCGCCGAGCCGGCGGTGCCGGCCGACGTCATGGCGAAGATGCCCAGCACGATGAACCCGAAGTGGCTGACCGAGGTGTAGGCGATCAGGCGCATGATGTCCGTCTGGCCGATCGCCAGCAGCGCGCCATAGATCACCGAGATGACGGCCAGCACGATGATCGCGGGAGTGGCCCACTTGCTGGCCTCGGGGAACAGCTGCAGGCAGAAGCGGATCATCCCGTAGGTGCCGACCTTGTCCAGGACACCGACCAGGAGCACCGCCGTTGCCGGGCGAGCCTCTGTGGCCGCATCAGGCAGCCAGGTGTGGACCGGCCACATCGGCGCCTTGATGGCGAACGCAAAGAAGAACCCGAGGAACATCAGGCGACCAGGGGTCTGGTCGAGCTTGAGGCCCGTCAGCTTCTGGACCAGGAAGCCATCGGTGCCGCCAGGACCGTAGTGGTAGAGCGCGATGACAGCCACCAGCATGACCAGCCCGCCGAGCAGGGAGAACAGCAAGAACTTCACCGCGGCATACTGCCGGCGGGGCCCGCCGAAGGAGCCGATCAGGAAGTAGACGGGGATGAGCATCGCCTCGAAGAAGACGTAGAACAAGAACACATCGGTCGCGGAGAAGACACCGATCATGAATGTCTCGAGGACCAGCATCAGCGCGAAGTAGGTCTGTTGGCGTTTGCCGATCTCGGGGACGTCATTCCACGCGGCGAGGACGCAGACCGGCACCAGGATCGCAGCCATCACGATCAGGACGAGCGCGATGCCGTCCACGCCCAGGGCGTAGCTGACGCCGAACTGCCCGATCCAGGAATGCTGCTCCTGGAACTGGAACTGGAGGTTCGAGCCCAGCTTGAACTGCAGTGCCGCAGCGACCGTGAAAAGGAGCGCGACGACGGAGAACCCGAGCGCGATCTGCTTGGCCCGGTCGGCCAGGCTCGCGGGCAGGAAGGCAACGACGAGCGCGCCCACCAGCGGGATCAGGCCGATCGTGGTCAGCCACGGAAAACTGGACATCACTGCACCACCCACACGGCACCGAGGATCACGACGACGCCAAAGAGCATCGTCAAGGCATACGAACGCACGAAGCCGTTCTGGACTCGGCGAAGACGCGACGAGGAGCCGCCGATGAGAGCGGCCACCGAGCCGACCGCCCCATCAACTCCCTTGTTGTCGAAGAACACCAGCGAACGGGTCAGGTGCAGACCCGGGCGCATCAGCACGGCCTCGTTGACGGCGTCCTGAAAGAGGTCCTGGCGCGCAGCCCGTGTTGGCAGCGAGCCCACCGGCGCACCCACAGGAACCTCTTCGCGCCAGTAGCGCATCCAGGCGAGACCCAGCCCCGCTGCAACGACCAGCAGCGTCAGGGTCGTCAGGACGGGCACGGCGATCACCGGGCTCTCGCCCTCGACGTGAACACCGACGACCGGCTCGAGCCAGCTCTGGATGGCGCCGGTCGGGCCGAGGATCAGACCCATGAACGCCGAACCCGCGGCAAGAACCACCATGGGAATGGTCATCGACCTGGGCGACTCGTGAGGGTGCGCATCCTTGGGCCAGCGCTTCTTTCCATGGAACGTCATGAAGAACAGCCGCGACATGTAGAACGCGGTGACGCCGGCGCCGATCAACGCGGCGAAGCCGAAGATCCATGGCCGCCAGCCATCGCCGATGAACGCCGCCTCGATGATCTTGTCCTTGGACCAGAAGCCGGAGAAGGGCGGCACGCCGAGGATGGCCAGCCAGCCCAGGCCGAAGGTGACCCAGGTGATCTTCATGGCGCCGGACAGGTTGCCGAACCGGCGCATGTCGACCTGGTCGTCCATGCCATGCATGACCGAGCCGGCGCCGAGGAACATGCCGGCCTTGAAGAACCCGTGGTTGATCAGGTGGAAGATCGCGAAGGCGTAGCCGACCGGACCCAGCCCGGCGGCGAGCATCATGTAGCCGATCTGGCTCATGGTCGATGCTGCGAGCGCCTTCTTGATGTCGTCCTTGGCGCAGCCGACGATCGCCCCGAACAGCAAGGTGATGGCGCCGACGATGACCACGAACATCTGCGCGGTCGGCGATGCCTCGAAGATCACGTGGCTGCGCACCACCAGGTAGACACCGGCGGTGACCATCGTCGCGGCGTGGATCAGCGCGGAGACCGGCGTCGGACCGGCCATCGCGTCGCCCAGCCAGCTCTGCAGAGGGAACTGCGCCGACTTGCCGCAGGCTGCCAGCAGCAACATCAGGCCGATCGCGGTCAGAGAGGCCTTGTCTGCGCCACCGACCGCCGCGTCGACACCAGAGAAGCTGACCGTGCCGAACGTGGCGAACATGAGCAGCATCGCGACGGTCAGGCCGAAGTCACCGACCCTGTTGGCCACGAAAGCCTTGTTGGCCGCTGTGGCGAAGGCCGGCTTGTGGTTCCAGAAACCGATGAGCAGGTATGACGCCAGGCCCACGCCCTCCCAGCCCACATAGAGCAGGAGGTACGAGTCGGCCAGAACGAGCAGCAGCATGGCCGCGACGAACAGGTTCAGAAAGGCGAAGAACCGGCGCTTCTCCGGATCGTGCGCCATGTAGCCCAGGGAGTAGACCAAGATCAGGGAACCGACGAAGGTGACCAGCAGCACGAAGGCCATGGAGAGCGGGTCGACGAGCATCCCCGCCTCGACCTGGAAACTCCCGGCCGGCACCCAGGAGAACAGGTGCAGGCTCTGCGCACGCTCCGCACCCGAACGACCGAGCATCGCGAAGAAGATCAACGCCCCGAGGCCGAAGCTGGCCCAGGACAGTCCGGTTGCCAGGGCCGGTCCGAACGCGTTGGTCCGCCACCCGCCGAACAGGAGGATGGCAGCGCCAAGAAGCGGAAGAGCGACCAACAGCCACGCCAGGGAAGTCATCCCCGAGGCAGGCTGTATGACGTCTGCGTTCGCCAGCGCGCCCAGATGCCCAGCGGAAAGTTGCACCAGTTGCATGTTGTGCCCCTTACAGCTTCAGCAGATTGGCGGCGTCGACGGAAGCCGACCGACGAGCCCGGAAGATGGCCATGATGATGGCGAGCCCCACCACGACCTCGGCGGCGGCGACGACCATCACGAACAGCGCGATGACCTGACCATTTAGGGATCCGTGCATCCGGGCAAAGGTCACGAAGGTCAGGTTGGTCGCGTTCAACATCAGCTCGACCCCCATGAACACCACGATCGCGTTGCGACGAACGAGGACTGTGGCGGTCCCGATCGCGAACAACAGCGTCGACAGGTAGATGTAGTTGACCAGGCTCATCGGTTGGTCCCCTCCTCGATGTCGCGCTGGATGGCCTTCCGCGCCTCGGTGAAGGGCCCCGGGCCGTTCACCTGCCCGCGCGCGGTGAGCACTCGCGATACAGACAGGTCGCTGGGCGTTCCATCAGGAAGCAGAGCCGGAGTATCGACTGCGTTGCGACGGGCATAGACACCCGGCGCCGGCAGCCCGGCGAGGTTCTTGCCCTGCCGGAAGCGCCGCTCGGACCACTGGCGCTGGGTCGGGCGGGGAGTCAGTCGTTCGCGGTGAGCCAGCACCATCGCCCCGAGGGCCGCCGTGATGAGCAGTGCGCTGGTGATCTCGAAGACCCAGACGTACTTGCCGAAGATCAGGTTGGCCACCCCTGTGACGTTGCCGTCCGCGTTTGCCTTCGCCAGGCCGACCGGGCCGGCAAAGGTCACCGAGCCGATCGCCGCGATCAGGACGACTCCGAGTCCCACGGCAAGCACGAAGCCTGCCACCTTCTGGCCCTTGATCGTCTCGACCAGGGAGTCGGACGAGTCGACGCCGATCAGCATGAGCACAAAGAGGAACAGCATCATGACCGCGCCGGTGTAGACGAAGATCTGCACGATCCCGAGGAAGTCGGCGCTCTGGGCGACGTAGAAAACACCCAGGTTGATCATGACCAGTGCCATGCCCAGGGCCGCATGGACGGCCTTCTTGGCAAAGATCAGGCCGAGGGCAGCCACCACGCTGATGGGTGCCAGGACCCAGAAGAGGACTGCTTCACCACCGCTGGTCATCGGGTACTCGCCTCTGTTGATGGGGCCTCTGTTGATGGAGCCTCTGTTGAAGGAGCGGCTGGTGAGCCGGCGGCTGAAACGGTGGCCGAGGCCAGATCAGCCTCGCGGGCGTCGGCCCACGCAATCTGCTCGGGCGTGGCCCTGGCCACCTTGCCCTGGTAGTAGTCGCGCTCCTCCAGGCCGGCCACCATCGGGTGCGGTGGTGACGCCATGCCCTCCTGGATGGGGGCAAGGAGCTGGCTCTTCTCGTAGATCAGCTTGCTGCGCTGGTCTGAGACAAGCTCGTAGAAGTTGGTCATCGTGAGCGCGCGGGTTGGGCATGCCTCGATGCACAGGCCACAGAAGATGCAGCGCAGGTAGTTGATCTGGTAGACGCGTCCGTAGCGCTCACCGGGTGAGAACCGGCCACCGCCGCCTGCGCTGTCATCGTTGTTGGCACCCTCGACGTAGATGGCGTCGGCAGGGCACGCCCAGGCACACAGCTCGCACCCGATGCACTTCTCGAGGCCGTCCGGGTGCCGGTTGAGCTGGTGGCGTCCGTGGAAACGAGGCTGGGTCGGACGCTTGACCTCGGGATACTCCTCGGTCTCGAGCTTGCGGAACATCGTCGCGAACGTGACGCCGAAACCGGCGACAGGCGCGAACAGCTCAGAGAGGAAGCTTGCCTTCTTCTGCTCGTCAGCCACGGGGTGCCTCCTCATCGGCCGGTTCTGTATGGCCGGAGATGGCCCATGACGGGGCACCGGACAGGCTCGGCGCACGCGGATCGAGCGCCTCTTGGCCGGGTTCGCGTAGGCGCTGGCCGGGCAGAGGGGGGATCGGGTAGCCACCCGCGAACGGGTCTATCTCCTCCGGGCGCTCGACCGGGACGGCGGCAGCGGCACGCTTGCCGTCCCAGACCCAGGCGACGGCAAGGGCAATGACGGCGATCACGCCGACGACGATGACCGTGGCCGTCCGGGTGTTCTCACCGAAGAAGGCCAGTTGCGCGCCGCGGATGAAGGCCACCGAGACGACCCAGAGCAGGGTCACCGGGATGAGGAACTTCCAGCCGAAACGCATGAACTGGTCGTAGCGCACCCGCGGGAGGGTTCCGCGCAGCCAGACGAAGAAGAACATGAAGAGCCACAGCTTGATGACGAACCAGAGCAGCCCCCACCAGCCCTCGTTGAACATCCCGTCGTTGATCGCGGCGATGCCCGGAGGCGCCTGCCAGCCGCCCATGAACATCGTGGTCGCCAGCGCTGAGACGGTGAACATGTTGATGTACTCACCGAGGAAGAACATCGCGAACCTCATCGAGCTGTATTCCGTGTGGAAACCACCGGTCAGCTCGCCCTCGCCTTCAGCAAGGTCGAAGGGGAGCCGGTTGGTCTCGCCGAGCATGGTCACGACATAGACCAGGAACGAGAAGAACGCCGGGATGATGAACCACATGCTCTTCTGAGAGGCGACGATCTGTGAGGTCGACATCGAGCCGCTGTACAGGAAGATGGCAACCAACGACAGGCCCATGGCGATCTCGTAGGAGATGACCTGAGCCGTGGAGCGCAGCCCACCCAGTAGCGGGTAGGTCGAACCTGAGGACCAGCCGGCCAGGACGATGCCATACACACCGACCCCGGCAACGGCGAGCACCAGCAGGACGGCGACCGGGGTATCGGTCAGCTGCATGGGCGTCCGGTGCCCGAACATGGAGATCATCGGGCCCATCGGAATGATCGCGAAGGACACGAAGGCCATGGTGCCGGCGATGATCGGCGCCAGCAGGAAGACGGCCTTGTCGGCCTTGTCGGGGATCAGATCCTCCTGGAGGAGAAGCTTGATCCCGTCAGCCAAGGTCTGCAGCAGGCCGAATGGACCTGCCCGGTTTGGCCCGGGGCGCTGCTGCATGCGCCCGATGACACGACGCTCGAACCAGATGACGATCACGACGTTGATCAGCAGGAACACAAAGACAAACAACGCCTTGACCAGCGAGAGCCACCACGGGGTGTCACTGAAGTCCGCCGCCGGGTTGTCGGTGGAGGCGAGCGCCGGCGCGATCGTGTCGACACCGGTCTGAACGACTGTTGCGAGCGAAGCGATCAGGCTCATTCGGCACCGCCCTTGGTCAGAGAGACCACGGCGCCAGCGTCGACGCCAAGCGTCGATCGCACCGCGGACCCGGGAGAGTTGGTTGGCAGCCAGATGACGTGGTCCGCCATGTCCGTGATCGTGAGCGGCACGGTGATGGATCCCGAGCCGGTGCTGACCCGCACGGTGTCGCCGTCGGCCAGACCGATCGTTGCCGCGGTCTTGGCCGACAGCAGCGCACGGGCCTTGGGTGCAGTCCCTGCCAGGAACGGCTCGCCGTCCTGCATGCTCCCTGAGTCCAGCAGGTGGTGCCAGGTGGCCAGCACGGCCTGTCCGGCATCCAGCGACGGAACCTCGACCGCCTCGAACGCCGGCGCAGCTGCGCGGTCGCCGGTCCACGGACCGAGGGCCCGCATATCGGCGCGGACGGCCTCCAGCGTGCGGACCCCGAGGGGCTCGCCCATCTCGTCGGCCAACAGGTCAAGCACCCGGTGATCGCTCATGGCACTGGACGTCAATGCCGCCTCGAAGGACCGGACCCGACCCTCCCAGTTGACGAAGGTGCCGGCCTTTTCCTGGTGGGCCGCCACCGGCAGCACCACATCGGCCACGTCGGTGACGGCACTCGATCGCAGCTCCAGGGAGACCACGAAGGACCTGGTCAAGGCGTCAAGCAGGTCGGACGAGCCGATCAGGTCCGCCGGGTCGATGCCGCCAACCAGCAGGCCACCGAGCCCGCCCGAGTTGGCCGCCGCGATGATCGCCGAGGTGTCACGTCCAACCTGGTCAGGCAGCCCGACGACATCCCACGCCTCACCGACCTCGGCCCGAGCCCGGGGATCCGTGACGGGACGGCCACCCGGAAGCAGATTGGGCAGCGCGCCGCTCTCCAGCGCGCCCCGCTCTCCTGCGCGCCGGGGCACCCACGCCAGCCGGGCACCGGTGGACGAGGCCAGAGCCGCAGCGCCGGACAAACCGCCGGGGACGGTCGCCAGTCGCTCGCCAACGAGAATCACGGCGCCGCCGGTCGCGAGAGCGGCTGACGCTGCCGTGACGGCGGCCATGGTCGGACCACCTGCGGCCTTGACCACCTTGGTGCCCCCGACCAGCGCCTGCAGAACCTCGGCTTCGGTGCCAGGGGCGGCGGTGATGACGGTGCCATCAAGCTTCTTCAGACCGCGCGACGCGAGGGGGGCGACCGCGAATACGGCGGTGCGGTGCTTGCGAACGGCCTTGCGCAGTCGTAGGAAGACGATCGGCGACTCGTCCTCGGGCTCGAAGCCCACGAGCAGCACCGTCTTGGCGGCCTCGAGATCGGCATACGTCACCGACCCGCCGTTGGCATCAGCCGACGGGCCGGTGGCCACGACGTTGCTGGCCAGGAACTCGGCCTCCTCGACCGAGTGAGGTCGCGAGCGGAAGTCGATGTCGTTGGTTTGCAGGGCGATTCGTGCGAACTTGCTGTAGGCGTAGGCATCCTCACCGGACACCCGGCCGCCGACGAGCACGCCGACGCCCTTGGCGTCGCGGGCGGCGGCGAGGCCGCGGGCAGCCGCGTCCAGCGCCTCCGGCCACGAGGCCACGTGCAGGGCGCCATCGTCGCCGCGGACCAGCGGGTCGGTGATGCGGTCGGTGCCGGTGGCGTAGGTGAACGCCCAACGACCCTTGTCGCAGTTCCACTCCTCGTTGACCGCGGGGTCGTTGGCGGCCATGCGGCGCAGGACCGTGCTCCTACGGTGGTCAGTGCGCATCGCGCAGCCGCTCGCACAGTGCTCGCACACGCTCGGCGTGGAGACGAGGTCGAAGGGTCGCGAGCGGAAGCGGTAGGCCGCGCCGGTCAGCGCGCCGACCGGGCAGATCTGAATCGTGTTGCCCGAGAAGTAGGACTCGAACGGCTTGTCCTGGAAGATGCCGATCTGTTGCAGGGCACCACGCTCGACCAGAGCGATGAACGGGTCGCCGGCGATCTGGTCGGAGAAGCGGGTACAGCGGGCGCAGAGCACACAGCGTTCGCGGTCGAGCAGCACCTGCGAGGAGATGTTGACGGGCTTGGGGTAGGTGCGCTTGACGTCTTCGAAGCGGGTTGTTGACCGCCCGCTGGACATGGCCTGGTTCTGCAGGGGGCACTCGCCGCCCTTGTCGCAGACCGGGCAGTCGAGCGGGTGGTTGATCAGCAGGAGCTCAATCAGGCCGCTCTGGGCCTTGTCGGCGACCGGCGAGGTGTGCTGCGACTTGACCGCCATGCCCTCGCTGACCGTGGTGGTGCAGGAGGCCATCGGCTTGGGCATGGGCCGAAGCGTGCCGTCTGGTGCCGGAGTGGCGACCTCGACCATGCACTGGCGGCAGGCACCCACCGGGTCGAGCAGCGGGTGGTCGCAGAACCGCGGGATCTGTATGCCGATCTGCTCGGCAGCGCGGATCACGAGGGTGCCCTTGGGGACGCTGACGTCGACCCCGTCGATGGTCAGGTTGACCAGGTCCGTGGGGGTGGCAGGGGTCGTCGATGATGAGGTGACGGTCATGCGGACACGGTCTCCTTCGCGAACAGCGTCGAGGCGGCCGGCGGGAACAGCACTGACGCGGGGGTGTGCATCCCCGCCTCGAACTCCGCGCGGAAGTACTGAACCGCGGAGGTGATGCAGCTGGTCGCACCGTCGCCGAGCGGGCAGAACGCCCGGAACAAGATGTTGTCGCAGATGTCCAGCAGCTTGTCGATGTCATCCTGGGTGCCTTGGCCGAGCTCGAGCCGCGCCATGATCTGCTTGAGCCAGAAAGTGCCCTCACGACACGGCGTGCACTTGCCGCAGGACTCGTGGGCGTAGAAGTCCGTCCAGCGCGAGACCGCCCGGACCACCGACACCGTCTCGTCGAAGATCTGCAGGGCGCGCGTGCCGAGCATCGACCCGGCCGCGGCGACGGACTCGAAGTCAAGCGGCACGTCGAGGTGCTGGTCGGTGAACATCGGCGTGGACGAGCCACCCGGGGTCCAGAACTTCAGCTTCTTGTTCGGGTCGCGCATCCCGCCGGCCATCTCGAGCAGCTCCCGCAGGGTGATGCCCAGCGGCGCTTCGTACTGACCGGGACGGGCCACATGCCCGGAGAGGCTGAAGATGCCGAAGCCGCTCGACCGCTCGGTGCCCATATCGGCGAACCACTTGGCGCCGTTCAGAAG